>Ga0224555_1002393_pt1 | contig 22161 bp, 12 predicted proteins | sample 714S23034metaG_FD_180687 | JGI IMG/M metagenome (GOLD analysis project Ga0224555, IMG submission 180687) | Peat soil microbial communities from Stordalen Mire, Sweden - 717 S2 30-34 | ecosystem: Environmental > Terrestrial > Soil > Wetlands > Peat | place: Sweden: Norrbotten County, Stordalen...
TCAACAACCACCGGCAAGGCTCAGGGAGCAGTGTGCCTGAAATCCGGGTCAGGGCTCTGGCAGAGCCCCCGCAGACCCTGCAAAGCCCCATAAATACAGACGAATCGCCCGATTCAAACCAATTTCAGCCCACGGAAAGATCAAATCCCCAACAAGCAAACCTACTTGGGGGAAATTTCAACAAGTTCCTAAAGCGGGGACAATTCTCGATCCTGCGATCTACCCGAGGTTGCGATCTTTTCAGGGTTGACTGGCCGCCAGGAAGCCAGGGAGTTGCGGAAGCCGGAGAGCCGCGGAAACTGAAGAATTTCTGGAATAGATTTTCCCTGGTTTCGTGTCCCGCAGATACCGCCGTCAGGAATAATGCCTGTTTTCTGTCTTTTCCGCCTGTTTTCGACTCCAGCGCAAAATGCGCACTCCCCGTGGCGGACAAGCAATAAAGCACAAACACACCCCACGATAGAAGATTCCTGCGGCGATGACAGCGTCACAGAAGATTTGATCGCCCATGCGGCCACCTCTTTCTGCTCCCCGTCCCTGACTTTCCGCTTTTCGTTCCAGATGCTCTGGACTCTCAGCGCCATCTGCCAGAGTTGGATGCAACTCTGGCAGATGGCGCTCAATTCTTCCCGACAGCAAATGCAAGTCCCCACAACCAGGCGCCGCAGACCAACCAGGCGCCGAAGACCGCAGGCCACGGTGGCAACGGGCATGGGCGACTGCCACAAATCGTCCCTCAACTGCGTGCCAGCAGCGTCAACGGCCTTGAAGGGAAGGCATGAATCTTTCGCAGCCCGCCGCGTCCGGCTAAGAGCCGCCCCACGCGCTCGAACGCGCACAAACGGATTCAGCCGGCTGCGAGCGGATTCAGCCGGCCTCAATCGGGCTCAGAGGCTACTCGGCCGCCTTCTCCGCGGCGAGCCGGGCCTTGTTCTCTTCAAACTGCTTGGCGGAGCGCGCCACATGGTCGCGAGCATAGGCCGCGTCATGCCAGCCCTTGACCTCGACCCGCTTGCCCTCCAAATCCTTGTAGATGGAGAAAAAGTGGGTGATCTCCTTCAGCATGTGCGGATAGATGTCGGTGTAATTCCAAATGTTGTCAAAGCGCGGGTTGTTTTTGCCCACCGCCAGCACCTTTTCGTCCAGTACGCCCTGGTCCAGCATCTCCAAGAGGCCGATGGGACGCACCTCCTGCACGCAACCGGGAAAACTGGGGCTGGGCACCAGCACCAGCACATCCAGCGGATCGCCGTCATCGCTCAGCGTCGAGGGAATGAAGCCGTAATCCCCTGGGTAGTGGACCGGCGAGTGCAGGTTGCGGTCCAGCTTGAATACGTGCAACTGCTTGTCGTACTCAAACTTCTGGTGCCCGTCCAGTGGAATTTCAATGACCGCTCGAAAGATCTCGGGGGCGCGATCGCCAATCGGCAACTCCAGATAATTGACCATCTCTTTTGGTTCTCCTTCAATGGGGGAAGTTCTAACCGTGGACACGTAAACGGCGCGGAAACCGTGACCGAAGCCTGACCGGTCACCCGCCGTCCACCGGAACTAATATAATCGTTGATGATGAAGGCACATGTCTATGTCACGCCGAAGACCTCGGTCCTGGATCCGCAGGGCCAGACCATTCAGAACGCCCTGCGCAAGATCGGATTTGCGGATGTAACCTCCGTGCGCCAGGGCAAGTACTTCCAGCTTTCGCTGGCCGATGGGCTAAACGCGGCTGCCGCCAGCGTTCAGATCGAGCGCATCGCCCGCGAGGTGCTGACCAACCCGGTGATCGAAGAGTACACGTACCGCATGGAGGAATAAAGCCCGGCCGTGGCGAGGCTCACGGGTTCCAGAATCTGGATGTGGGGCGCCCAGCGAGGCTCCCTGGTCTCAGGATCGGAAACCTGGGGGCACCCAGCCATCCCGGCCGCACTCGCCGCGCATGATCCGGCCCACTTGGCGCAACAGATCGCCGCCGCCGTCGCTTAGAATCATTGCATGTGCGGAATCGTCGGTTATGTCGGTCCTAAAAAGGTAGTTCCTGTCATTATTGAAGGGCTGCGGCGGCTGGAATACCGTGGCTACGACTCGGCGGGCATCGCCGTGGGCAGCCCATCCTGCTCGATACTCGAGGTGCGCCGCGCTCCGGGCAAGCTGAAAAACCTGGAAGAAGTTCTGCGCGAGCATCCGCTCGATGGCACCTACGGCATTGGCCACACCCGCTGGGCCACGCATGGGCGGCCCACGGAGGAGAACGCCCACCCGCATCGCGATTGCACGGGCCGCATCGTCGTGGTGCACAACGGAATTGTCGAAAATTATCTCGAGCTGAAGCGCGAACTCATCGCGCAGGGCCACAAATTCGTCACCGAGACTGACACCGAGGTCATCGCCCACCTGATCGAAGAGGTGCAGAAAGAGGCCGAGGCCGCTGGTCAGCCGATTGCGCTGGAAGTGGCCGTCCGCCGCGCCGTCAAGCGGCTCACCGGAGCCTTTGCGCTGGGAGTTCTGTCGGCCCTGGAGCCGGACAAGATCGTCGTCGCCCGCTTTGGCCCGCCGGTGATCATCGGCGTGGGCGAGGGCGAGTACTTTGTCGCCTCCGACGTGCCCGGCATTCTGAACCACACGCGCAACATTTATTTTCTGGCCGACGGCGACATGGCCATCCTCACCCTGGCCGGCGTCAAGCTGACCGATTTTGACGGCAATCCCATCGAGCGCAACCTCACACACATCCAGTGGGATCCCATCCAGGCCGAAAAGGGCGGCTACAAGCACTTCATGCTCAAGGAGATCTGGGAGCAGCCCAGGGCCATTCGCGACACCACGATGGGCCGCGTCTCGCTGGACTCCGGCCAGATTTTTTTGGGCGAGATGAAGATCGCCGACGAGGAGTTGGCCGCCGCCACCTCTCTCAGCATCGCCGCCTGCGGCACCAGTTGGCACGCCGCGCTGACGGGCAAGTACATGATCGAGCGGCTGGCCCGGCTGCCGGTTGACGTGGACTACGCCAGCGAATACCGCTACCGTTCGCCCATCGCCGGCCCCCATATGCTCGGCCTGCTCATCACCCAGTCGGGCGAGACCGCCGACACCTTGGCCGCGCAGCGCGAGATGAAGGCCCTCGGCTCGAAGACCGTGGCCATCTGCAACGTGGTGGACGCCATGGTGGCCCGCGAGGCGCACGGCTCCATCTACACCCACGCCGGCCCGGAGATTGGCGTAGCCTCGACCAAGGCCTTCACCGCGCAACTCACCGCGTTGTTTTTGCTGGCGCTCAAGCTGGGCCAACTACGCGGCCACCTCGACCAGGCCCAATCGGTCGTGCTGATCGAGGAGCTGAGCCGCATCCCGGCCAAAATTGAAGAGGTGTTGCGCTCCCGCACCGCCCAATGCGAGCAACTGGCCAAGGATTTCTCCACCGCCCGCGACTTCCTCTATCTCGGCCGCGGCATTCACTTCCCGATTGCGCTGGAAGGCGCTCTGAAGCTGAAAGAGATCTCCTACATCCACGCCGAGGGCTATCCGGCTGGCGAGATGAAGCACGGCCCCAATGCGCTGATCGATGAGACGCTGCCGGTGGTGGTGCTGGCCACGCGGGACGAATCCGATCCTGCGTCAAAGCTGCGCTACGAGAAGACGCTCTCGAACATTCAAGAGGTCACCGCCCGCTCGGGCCGGGTGATCGCCGTGGCCACCGAGGGCGATACGACCATCGGCGGCCTGGTCGAGCAGGTCATCCACGTTCCCCCGGCCACCGAACTGCTCTCGCCGCTGATTGAGATCGTGCCCTTGCAGTTATTGGCTTACTACATCGCCGTCCGGCGCGGCTGCGACGTTGATCAGCCCAGGAACCTGGCCAAATCGGTGACTGTCGAGTAAGGCTTTCCCTGCGGAACGGCCAAGGAATCGCTTTCTTCAGTCCCGAAGCGCTGGTGGGAGGCTAGAGCGGTTCTCCAATTCACGTACACTGACCAACTCTGTGCAAGGTGGCTTTTTCTTAAGAATATGTCTAAAAACCGGGTTTGGAGCGAAGGGTACGGGCTTTAGCCCGTACATCAATGCCGGGAGTAGATCGGGCTTTAGCCCCTGAGGGAAGCTTTTCGCAGCCATTTGCATTCCCTCAGCGGCTAAAGCCGGCAATTCAACCTTGCCATCAACGGACGGGCTGAAGCCCGTCCCCTTCAAAGCTCACAGTGTTTATACAGTTTTTAAGGAAAAAGCCACTTGAGTGCGCGGTTTCGGCGCACAGCAATTGGAGAACTGCTCTATTCGCCTTCCTCCGGCGGCTTCTCGGTGATCTGGCTTTCTGTAAGCCGTTCAAGCTGGTGGCGCCAGTCGAGCGACTCGACAAAGCTCTTCGATTCGCGCCAGCCGGGTTCGACGATGACGTGCAACTCCAGATAAACCCGCGTCCCGAGCAAGGATTCGATCTGGCGGCGGGCTCGGGTGCCGATTTCCTTCAGCTTGGAGCCGCCTTTGCCGATCAAAATCGCCTTCTGGCCGTCGCGTTCGCAATAAATCGCCGCCGCGATGCGGGTGAGCGGCAATCGGGCCGGGGCCTGGCCTTTTTTACGGGCCGGAGCCGGCGGCTCAGCCTCTTCGAAGCGCTCGATCACCACGGCCGAGGCGTAGGGAACCTCTTCGCCGGTCTCGACCAGAATGCTCTCGCGGATCAGTTCGGCGACCATGAACCTCTGCGGCTGGTCGGTGTACTGGTCCTTGGGGTAGAAGCGCTCGCCCACGGGCAGCGCCTCGACAATCTTGCGGACGAGCAGCTCCATGCCGTCGCGCTTGCGGGCGCTGATGGGGATAACCTCGGCGAAGCCGAAGTGGCGGGTGAGCGTGTCGATCAAGGGCAGTAGCTGGTCCTTGGCCACCAGGTCGATCTTGGTGAGAACCAGGAAGACCGGGCAGTCGAGCTTGCGAATCAGACCGAAGAGAAACTCGTCCTCGCTGGCCCAGTTAGTGCGCTCGTGCCTGGGAGCGTGGGCGGCTGGAACTGCAACCGAGGCTTTGGAATCAGCGGCTTCCCAGGTCCCAGAATCGGGACCTGGGGTGCCCGCAGGCTCTGGGGCACCCGGTTCCGCGTTGGCCGGAAGATGCGGTTCTGCGCTGGCGGGCGCACCCGGTTCCGCGCCTGCCTCGGCGGGTTCCGCGGCGGCAGCTTCCAGTTGCACCCGGCGCGTCGCATCCATCAGCACCAGCACCAGGTCGCGGGTTTCCAGAGCCTCGTACACCTCTTGCAGCATGCGCCGGTCAAGGTGCGATCCGGGCTTGTGGACGCCGGGCGTATCGACAAAGACGATCTGCGCTGCCGGATGCACGCCTTTGCGCGCTGGAACTTCGACCACCCCGGCGATGCGGTTACGGGTGGTCTGCGGCTTGGCCGAGACGATGGCCACCTTTTCGCCGGTGAGAGCGTTCAGCAGAGTGCTTTTGCCGGCGTTGGGCCGGCCGAGAATGGCGACAAATCCAGATTTCAAAGGTGGTAATGCTCCTGACTGAGTTTACGGCATTTTTGGATGAACGGACCGAAAGAGTCCCAGTGAGAGGTTCGTGGTTTCCCACCCTAGACCACCCCAACGACGAAGACCTGTCGTTGGGGACCCCGATGCGACAAGAACAGAAACGTCGCGAGGGTGGGGCACCCAAGAAGTACAGTTTATTCAGGTTTTGCCGGGCTAGCATCCCCCGCCGGCGGGAAGACCCGCAGCCGCTCGACGCGGCGATCGGTCGAGGCGACGACTTCCAGGCGCAGGCCGGCGGGTTCGAGCAGGACCACCTCGCCGGGAAGCGGAATGCGGCCCTCGATCTCGCTGACCAGGCCGCCCAGCGTGGTGGCTTCGTAGGGCTCATCCAGTTCAACCGGCGCGCCTACGAGGTCTTCCAACTGATCGACGGGAAAACCGGCCGGAACCAGCCACGAACCGCCGGGCTCGCGCTGGGGATCCTCGATGAGCGTCTCCACCTCGTGCTCGTCGCGGATGTTGCCCACGATCTGTTCGAGCAGATCCTCGATGGTGACCAGCCCGGAGACGCCGCCGTACTCGTCGATGACGATGCGCATGTGCTGCTTTTCGCGCTGCATCTCGCGCAGCAGCTCGTAGCCGCGCTTGGTCTCGGGAACGAAGACGGCCGGGTGCTGGATGCTGGCGACGGTGCGGGTGCGGGCCTCCTCGTCGCGGATTTGCAGCAGGTCGTGGACAAAGGCAATGCCGGTGACGTTGTCGAGCGAGCCGGAATAAACCGGCACGCGGGAGAAGTTATTCTCGCGCAGCAGGTTGAGGAACTCTTCGAGGGTGATCGTCTCGGGAACGGCAAAGACTTCAGGCCGCGGGGTCATCACCTCGCGCACCAGCTTGTCGCCGAACTCGACGGCCGAGCGCACCAGGTCGCGGTCGCTCTCTTCGAGGATTCCCTCCTCTTCGCCGGCCTCGAGCAGCGCCTCTACATCGGCTTCCATCTCCTCCTCGGGGCTGGCCGACTGCTCGGCCAGCGAGGCCACGGAGAAGAAGAAGCGGACAAAAACGGTGATGGGCGTCATCAGCCAGAGCAGCAGGCGGATGGGCCAGAGGAGGCGCGCCGCCCAGCGGCCACTGGTGCGGTTGAAAAGCAGCGAGGGCAGAATCCGATTGCAGAAAACCACCACCAGCACCACGGCGAGAACCGCCTGGGCGATCTCCGCAGAGGTGGGCCGAACCAGCAGCGGAGCGCGGTCAAAGAGCACCGCGCCGAAATCCAAAGCAATCAGGCCCAGGGCAAGCTGCTGCAGAACGGCGGCGCAGAGCTCGGCGTGTTCGCGGCTCAGGCCCAGCCGGGGCTCGACCTGTTCCTCCCATGCGTCCAGGTTTTCCTGCTCCTCGCGCGACAGAATCTTGCCGAACTCGCTGTGGACGAGGCAGATGTAGGAGGCCAGCGTCTCGACCAGGGCCAGAAAGACAATCAGGAGGATGAAGAGCGGGGTCATCGGCCACCTGCGGTGGGGCTAACCTTTTTCGGAGCTTTGAAAGGGCGCGGCTTCAGACGCGCCGCCCGACCGGCAACCAACATTTTGGGCTTTAGCCCCCGATGGATTGTCTTTTCCGCAATTTGCATTCCCTCAGCGGCTAAAGCCGGGCTCTTCTTGGGGCTCTTTACGGCACGGCTAAAGCCGTGCCCTTTCAAAGCTGGGGCCGCTGGGGCCTTTGATGGAGTTTTTGTGGCTGGTTTGCAGGCGGACGGCCTGGGCGCTTCGGCGCGCTCGATGAGCCCCTGCGGCAGGCCCAACCGTTCGCGGAGCCGCCCTTCGCGGCGCGCCATTTGGCCCTCATCGGCCTCGTGGTCGCCGCCGGCCAGGTGGAGCAATCCATGCAGAATCAGCACCTTGATCTCGGTCGAGAGGGAATGCCCCTGCTCGAAGGCCTGGCGGAGCGCGGTGGGCACGGATATAGCCAGATCGCCGGCGATCTCCTCGGCGCCAATGCCCTCGGCGGGAAACGAGAGCACGTCGGTGGCCTTGTTTATGCCCCGGAACTGGCGATTGAGTTGGCGAATGGCGGCGTCGGTGGTCAGCAGCACCGTGACCTGGCCCTTGAGGCGGACGGTTTTTTGGGCGAGCGTAAGAAAGCGGGCCAAGGTGCGGGCGGAGGGAATGCGCTGGTTGCGGGGGGTGGCCGTTGGGCCGGAGGCGACAGGCCGCTTCGCCGAAGTTGCCTTCGGCGCGGGGGCGGGCTCCAAATCTGGGTCGAGAAGGATCATCGTGCTCGGGGCCGCAACCTGCGCTGCCCCGGTTCACTCTCAATTCTACGCGAGTTGCGGTTTTAGAGCGGTTCTCCAGTTAATGTGGAGTTTCAAGAATTGTGTAAGGTGGCTTTTACTTCCACCCCAGCGACGAAGACCTGTCGCCGGGGATCCCGAAAGGAAAAAGCCACTCAGCGGTGGTGGTTTCCCTCTACAGCAACTGGAGAACCGCTCTACTGCGGTTTGGCCGGACGCAGCGGCTGCGCCTGGGGACGCTCTTCGCGCGCCGGAACGCCGACCTCAATCGCCTCGCCGAGGGCCAGCGGCAGCTCCCGCTGCTGCGACTTGACCGACTCGTAGGCCCGCACGATGCGCTGCACCAGAGCGTGGCGGACTACGTCGCAGTCCTCGAAGTGGCAGAAGTGAATGCCTTCGACGCCGTCGAGAATGTTGATCGCGTCCAACAGGCCGGATTTGCGCGGGTTGGGCAGGTCGATTTGTGTGATGTCGCCGGTGATGACCGCCTTCGAGTTGTAGCCCATGCGGGTGAGGAACATCTTCATCTGCTCGATGGTGGTGTTCTGCGCCTCGTCCATGATGATGAAGGCGTCGTTCAGCGTGCGGCCGCGCATGAAGGCCAGCGGGGCCACCTCGATGATGTTCTTTTCTAGCATCTTGTCGACTTTTTCAGGTTCGAGCAGGTCGTAAAGAGCGTCGTAAAGGGGGCGCAGGTAGGGGTCCACCTTGTCTTGGAGTGTGCCGGGCAGAAAGCCCAGCCGCTCGCCGGCCTCGACCGCGGGGCGCACCAGCACAATGCGGCTGACCTTCTTGGCGTTCATCGCGGCCACGGCCATGGCGACGGCCAGGTAGGTTTTGCCGGTGCCGGCCGGGCCGACGCCGAAGACCATGTCGTTCTGCTCGATGGCCTCGACGTACCGGCGCTGATTGATGGAGCGCGGCTGGACGGTTCTCTTCACCCCGGCCGAGCGCTGCTTGCCGCTGTCGGCCAGCGAACGCAGCGTGGTCGCGGAGTCGGTCACCACCAGGCGCAGCATTCCGTTCAACTCGCCGTTATGAGGGTTGACGCCCAGCCGGCGCAGCGCCTCGAAGTCCTGAAAAACCTGCCGGACGCGGGCCACGCCGGTTTCAGGCCCCTCCACATGCACGGCGTCGGAACGAAGATCGATGTGCACATCGAGCGAATCTTCCATCAGCATGAGATTTTCATCGTGAGTCCCGAAGAGGGGCTCGAGGTTGGGCGTGATCTCCAAAGCGATCTTCAAAGTTTTCTAAAGCCTCCACGAGGACGTGCGGTTGCGGTGAAGCGGTGGCGGACGGGGCTGAGAGTTGGCGGGCACGGGGTGGCAATGAAGAATAGGCCGGCAGCCGGCGAGGCAAAAGCAAGCGCGATGCCCCGGACGGACTGCAAGCAAACCGTTGAATGTAAAGGAGAGTGCGAACCAGCGGCGGACGGCGAGGCTGAACCACTGGAGGACGGCAAGGCTGAATGAGCGGGAGACGGCGGGGCGCAAATTCCGTCCGAGCCTGAACTCTGGGCTGAGGAACGAAATCGCGGGTTGGCGTGGGTAACCAAATCCGTTATCTGCGCTTGAGATTAGCGCCGCCGGAGCAGGGAGTCAATGCGGGGAAGAAGGTTTTTGTGTAAAAACAAGGCGAAATGCAAGATTTTTTGATGAAAATGCGTTCTGAGCAAATCTTGGAAATGCTCTCTGGCAGTTTTTCTTTGAGGCGCCGGTTTTTCCCTGGAATGCCTGACGGGACGTAGAACCGGCGGGCGGGACTGGTGGCGCGCTGTCCTTCGTAACCTGCGGCCACTCGTAATCCGTCCAGCTTGCAATCCGTTCAATATTGCAATTTCCCTGCCGTTTCGTTATGATTCAAAAATGTGTCCGGGGGGAACCCTGGGCCGTCACAAACACCACGGTTTCTGAACCCGTTCAAGGGAGCTGGCAGCGGCACGCAAAGCGCGTTAGCCGTGTGCCCGGCACCCGCGGGGTCTCCGCAAAGCGGGGCTGGCAGGGGCGGTGGGAGACGAGGGAAGAATGGCCAGAAAAGTCAGCAAGAATATTGTGAAGGCGCGCGAGGCTGTGTCCAAGCCGTCGTATGCGCTCGCCGAAGCGGTGGATCTGCTCAGGCAGGTGAAGTACGCCAAGTTCGACGAGACCGTTGATTTAACCATGCGCCTGGGTGTGGACACACGCCATGCCGACCAGATGGTGCGCGGGACCGTGGTTCTGCCGCACGGGCTGGGCAAGACCAAGACGGTGGCCGTGATCGCCACCGGCGACCGCCAGAAGGAAGCGACCGAAGCGGGCGCGGACTTTGTGGGCGGCGAAGAGATGGTAGAGAAGATTCAGAAAGAAGGCTGGACCGCCTTCGACGCGCTGATCGCCACTCCGGACATGATGAAGGTGGTGGGCCGCTTGGGCAAGATCCTGGGCCCCAAGGGCCTGATGCCCAACCCCAAGACCGGAACGGTCACCATGGACGTAGCCGCGGCGGTCAAAGAGATCAAGGCCGGCAAGGTGGAGTTTCGCGCCGACAAGACCAGCCTGGTGCACGTGCCGGTGGGCAAGCTGAGCTTCGACGTTCAGAAGCTGATCGACAACGCGACTACGGTGATCGGCGCGGTGGTGCGCAACAAGCCTTCGGCGGCCAAGGGCAAGTACATCAAGAGTGTAACGCTCAGCTCGACGATGGGCCCTGGAGTGCCGCTGGATTCGGCGGTTGCCGACGCGGCTGGCAAGCACTAACGACAGGGATCAGGGGGCAGGGTTCAGGGTTCAGAAAAGCCTGCTCTCTGCATGACCCGGTCTGAGCAGTCAAAACAGGATTCGCAACAAGCGCCCGTTAAGGGTGAGGAGAGGGGCAAGGGGACGAGGAGCGAGGGTTGGCGTGCAATGAAGAACTGACCCCTGATCCCTGACCCCTGATCCCTGCTGGAGCAGGACGATGGCGATTTCAAAGGCGAAAAAGACGGAGAAGGTCCAGTTGCTGGCGAGCGAGCTGGAGAGTTCGACGACGGCGATTATCGGCACTTTTACCAAGCTAACCGTGGCCAAGGACTTTGCCTTGCGCAAGGTGATCCGCGAGGCGGGCGGCAAGTACCGCGTGGTGAAGAACAAGCTGGCGGCTGTCTCCGGCCAGGGCACGCAGGTGGAGGCCGCGCTGAAGGGCCTGAAGGGCGTGAACTCGGTGGCCTTTACCTCGGGCGATCCGGTGGCGCTGGCCAAGGTTTTTGCCAAGTGGGCGGGCGAGAACGCGGAGTTTCAGTTCAAGCTGGGCATGGTGGACGGCAAGCTGCTGACGGCCGACGAGGTCAAGGCGCTGGCGACGATGCCGGGCAAGGAAGAGCTCTTCTCGAAGCTGCTGTTCCTCATCAACGCGCCGGCGCAAAGGCTGGCGACCGTGCTCAATGCCACAGGCCGCGACATGGCGGTGGTTCTGGGCCAGGGCGTGGAAAAAGAAAAGTTTGCCGCGGAGGCTGCGGCCTAGGGTATTTTCACCGTTTCGCGCCATGAGGGGTTGTGCGATCCCACCCTAGCCGCAAGGACAAAAACGCGGCGAGGGTGGGGCACCCCAGCAGCGTGATTTGGTTGCGAGTTTTGGCTGTAGGGCAGGCGGGAAGTGCGCGGGTCTGGGCGCATCGGAAACTTCCGGTTTGGCTTGCGGCCGTAAAGAAAAACAATTCAAACGGTTCTGATTGGAGAAAAAAATGGCGGATATTGCGCAGTTGGAAGAGCAAATTGTGGCCCTGAGCCTGCTGGAAGCAGCGGCTCTGGTGAAGAAGTTGGAAGAGCGTCTGGGCGTTTCGGCGGCGGCGGCGGCTCCGGTTGCAGTTGCGGCGGCGGGCGCGGTGGCTCCCGCAGCTGAGGAGCAGACCGAGTTCCAGGTGATTCTGAAGGACTTCGGTGCCAATAAGATCAGCACCATCAAGGCCGTGCGCGAGGTTACCTCGCTGGGCCTGAAGGAAGCCAAGGACCTGGTCGATGGCGCCCCCAAGGCGATCAAGGAGAGCGCGACCAAGGAAGAGGCCGAGGCGATCAAGAAGAAGTTCGAAGGCATCGCCACCATCGAAATCAAGTAGGCTCGATCGAGCAGAATCGATCAGGCGAGTCCGGCCGCAAGGCCGGGCAACTTGCAAGGCTGGCCGGGACGCGCTACGATAATCGTTGCGCGTCTTTTCGGCAAGCCCCGTTTTTTTGCGGGAAGTGAAGCGGTTTCAGCCGGAGCGCCTTGACAGTTGTGGAGTGGTACGCAAGCCTCCGCTGGCCGGGGCAGAGCCAAATCCTCCGGAGCGTGTACCGCGTTGTAGTTAAGTGCTTTAAGGCCAAGGAGATAGGCTGGGTTTCCGTTGGCGGTTGACGAGTGGCTGGCGAGCGAGCGGCAGAAGCGAGCTTTGGGATCGGCGAGAGTAGTGCAAAGGAGTTCGGATGGGGGCACAGGCGATGGGCCGCGCTCGTGAGGCATTGTGTCCTTACGGGCTATTCGTGTCTCCCGACTGCAGCGGAGCGAAATTTCAGAAAAAATCTGCCTGCCACACCAGAATCGCAAACAGGTTCAGTCGCCGTTTCTGGTTCCTCGATTATGCGCAGTTTAGCGCACCTGCCGGATGTGCGGCAATGCCCGCGACGCGTTTTTGACCGAACTCAAGGGGAAGATGCATGACCCCCTGATTTTCCCCCGGCGTACGCGCGGCCTGATATAGAGGCCTGCCGAGAGCGCAGGGATGGGGACTGGAGATTCAAGAGCGCCAGTCCGGTTTTTTCGACGTACTTACCATAATCAGCCGGCGCCGAAGAGACTCAGGTGCTGGCCCGGCCCGGCCCTTTCGGGGGCTTCGGCGCTGGAATGATGAGGCTCAGGAGTGAACATGCCCAACGAGAAGCGCGCGATTCGCAGCCGGCTCGATTTTTCCAAGATTCCCACCGCAACCCAGATTCCCAACCTGATTGAAGTGCAGCGGCGTTCCTACGAGCGGTTTCTGCAGATGGACAAGCTGCCCAACGAGCGTGACGACGCGGGGTTGCAGTCGGTCTTCGTGTCGGTTTTTCCGATCACCGACTTCCGCGGCATCTCGCAATTGGACTTTGTGGACTTCTCGATCGGCAACTGGGAGTGCAAATGCGGCCACTTGAAGGGGCTGCATCACCTGAGAACGGCCTGCGTGCATTGCGGGGCCATGGTGATTACCGATCCCTTCCACCCCGGCGAGGTGCTTTGCCAGAAGTGCGGCACGTACAACAAGAATTCGCCCGACTTCTGCAATAAGTGCGGCGACCCGGTGAGCCTGCAGTTGAAGTACGACCAGCAAGAGTGCGAGGAGCGGGGCATGACCTTCTCCGCGCCGTTGAAGGTGACGGTGCGGCTGACCATTTACGACAAGGACCCCGAGACCGGCAACAAGACGATTCGCGACATTAAAGAACAAGAGGTCTTCTTCGGCGATATTCCCTTGATGACGCCCAACGGCACCTTCATCGTGAACGGGACCGAGAGGGTGATCGTCTCGCAGTTGCACCGGTCACCGGGCGTGTTTTTTGAGACGGCCAACAACCGCACCTACTTTCTGGGCAAGATCATTCCCTATCGCGGCTCCTGGGTGGAGTTCGAGTACGACCAGAAGAACACGCTCTATGTGCGCATCGACCGCAAGCGCAAGTTTCTCGGCACGATCTTCCTGCGCGCGCTGGGGCTGCGCTCGGACGAAGAGATTCTCAAGACCTTCTATACCGTGGACCGGCTGCACATCGCCGATGGCAAGCTGCAGTGGGCCGTTCAGCAGGACCCGAAGACCGGCACGCACCTGGTGGGCTCCAAGCCAGCGCACGCGCTGCTGCATAACGGCGAGGAGATCGCGCACTCCGGGCGCAAGATCACGCCGCACACGCTGAAGGCGATTCGCGCAGCGGCGATTGACCGGATCGAGGTCGAGGCGGCCGAGTTGGACGGCTCTCTGACTGCGGCCGACGTGGTGGATTTGAATACCGGCGAAGTGGTGGTCGAGGCCAACGTCGAGCTGACCGCCGACCGGCTGCACAAGGTGATGGCCTCGGGCGCGACCAGCTTCGAGGTCTTCTTCCCGGAGCGCGACGAAGTGGGCAACATCATCACCAACACGCTCAAGCGCGACTCGATCCGCAAGCCCGAAGAGGCGCTGATCGAGATCTACCGCAAGCTGCGGCCGGGCGATCCGCCAACGCTGGACACGGCGACGGCCCTCTTCGAGGGCATGTTCTTCGACCCGCGCAAGTACGATTTTTCGCGCGTGGGCCGGCTGAAGTTCAACATCAAGCTCTATGAAAACCAGGACGCGACGCATCTGGACCGCCGCACGCTGACGCCCGAGGACTTTTACGCGACCATCCGCTACCTGCTTAAGCTGCGCAGGAACATCGGCATGGTGGACGACATTGACCACCTGGGCAACCGCCGTGTAAGGGCCGTGGGCGAGCTGATGGAGAATCAGTTCCGCATTGGCCTGGTGCGCATGGAGCGGGCGATCAAGGAGAAGATGAGCGTGTATCAGGAGCTTTCGACGGCCATGCCGCACGACCTGATCAACGCCAAGCCGGTGATGGCGGCCATCCGCGAGTTCTTCGGCTCCTCGCAGTTGTCGCAGTTCATGGATCAGACCAATCCGCTTTCGGAGATTACGCACAAGAGGCGCCTTTCGGCGCTTGGACCGGGCGGCTTGTCGCGTGAGCGCGCCGGCTTCGAGGTGCGCGACGTACACCCGACGCACTACGGCCGCATCTGCCCGATCGAGACGCCGGAAGGCCCGAACATCGGTCTAATCAGCTCACTGAGTTGCTTTGCGCGCATCAACGAGTACGGATTTATCGAGTCGCCTTATAGAAAGGTAAAGGACTCGCGGATACTGGACTTCGTCGAGATTGCCAACGCCGGCGAGAGCGGTCTCCGGGTGGGAGACCACATCGAGAAGGAAGAGGCGGCGCGGCTGAACGCCAAGCTGAAGCAAGCGGGCAAGCGGCCGATCGATAACATTCCATTCAGCTTTTACCTGTCGGCATGGGAAGAGGACAAGCACACCATCGCCCAGGCCAACATCGAGTTCAACGAGCAGGGCGAGATCACCGAGGACCTGGTGAATGCGCGCCGTCAGGGGAACTTTGTGCTGGTCAACCGCGCCGATGTGGATTACATCGACGTCTCGCCGAAGCAGCTCGTCTCGGTGGCCGCCTCTCTTGTTCCATTTTTGGAGCACGACGACGCCAACCGCGCGCTGATGGGCGCCAATATGCAGCGCCAGTCGGTTCCTTTGCTGGTGGCCGAGGCACCGCTGGTGGGCACGGGCATGGAGGGCGTGACGGCGCGCGATTCCGGCGCCGTTATCCTGGCCAAGCGCAACGGTATTGTGGACTCGGTCGACTCGCAGCGCATCATTGTGCGCGTCGAGGGCGAGCACCATCCCACGCAGCTTTCGCGCGAGGTCGGCTCGGACATCTACACGCTGATCAAGTTCAAGCGGTCGAACCAGAACACCTGCATCAATCAAAAACCCATCGTCCGCGAGGGCGACCGGGTGCTGAAGGGACAGGTCATCGCCGATGGACCCTGCACGGAGCAGGGCGAGCTGGCGCTGGGACGCAACGTGCTGGTGGCCTTCATGCCCTGGCGCGGCTACAACTTCGAAGACGCCATCCTCATCAGCGAAAAGCTGGTGCGCGAGGACTACTACACCTCGGTGCACATTGAGGAATTCGAAATCGAGGCTCGCGACACCAAGCTCGGTCCCGAGGAGATCACGCGCGACATTCCCAACGTCAGCGAACACGCGCTGCGCGACCTGGACGAGAGCGGCGTGATCCGCATCGGCGCCCAGATCAAGCACGGCGACATCATGGTGGGCAAGGTGACGCCCAAAGGCGAGACGCAACTGACGCCGGAGGAGAAGCTGCTCCGGGCCATCTTCGGCGAGAAGGCTGGCGATGTGCGCGACGCCTCGCTGACTACCCCTCCGGGCATCGAGGGCACCATCGTCGATGTGCGCATCTTCAGCCGCAAGGGCCAGGAAAAGGACGAGCGGGCCAAGCAGATCGAGTCCGAGTACATCTCCAAGCTCGAAAAGAACCTGGGCGACGAGATTCGCATTCTGACTGACGAGCGCCTGAAGAGGTTGGACGGTATTCTGGGCGGCAAGGAGGTTCTGGGCGACCTGCACGACGAACGGACCAATAAGCGCCTGCTGACCAAGGGCGCGATCCTGGACCGGGAGACGATCGAGCGCATCTCGACCAAGAATCTGAAGCGCATCCGCTACGCCGACAAGGACCCGCGCGTCAACGAGCAGATTGACGAGATTGAGGAGATGACCTCGCGGCAGATCGAGGTGCTGCGCAAGATCACCAACGAAAAAATTGTCAAGCTGGCCAAGGGCGACGAATTGCCTCCGGGCGTGATCAAGCTGGTGAAGGTCTATGTGGCCATGAAGCGCAAGCTTTCAGTGGGCGACAAGATGGCCGGCCGTCACGGCAACAAGGGCGTGATCGCGCGCATTTTGCCGGAAGAGGACATGCCCTACCTGCCTGATGGAACCCCGGTGGAGATTGTTCTGAATCCGCTCGGCGTGCCTTCCCGTATGAATGTGGGCCAGATTCTGGAGACGCACCTGGGCTGGGCCGCGCATGAGCTGGGCAAGAAGATTGCCGATCTGATTGCGGCCAACACGGATGCGGCGTACACCCGCGAACTGATGAAGAAGGAGTTCGCCGGGACCGCAACGCTGCGCCAGTTGCTCGAGTTGGACGACGAGATGCTGCTTCGGGTCGGAGCCGGCATGAAGCGCGGCATCTGGTTCGGAACCGCGGTCTTCGATGGCGCGCGGGAGAGCGAGATCAAGGCTCTGCTGGCTTCGGCCAGCCTGCCTTCCTCGGGCAAGACGACGCTGTTTGACGGCATGACCGGCGAGCCATTCGAGCAGCCGGTGACGGTGGGCTACATCTACATGCTGAAGCTCTCGCATCTGGTGGACGACAAGATTCACGCGCGTTCCATCGGGCCGTACTCGCTGATTACACAACAGCCGCTGGGCGGCAAGGCGCAGTTCGGCGGGCAGAGATTCGGCGAGATGGAGGTCTGGGCCCTGGAGGCTTACGGCGCCGCCTACATCCTGCAGGAGCTGCTCACCGCCAAATCCGATGACGTCTACGGCCGCACCAAGATCTACGAGGCCATCGTCAAGGGCGAGGCAGCCATCGAGCCGGGCGTCCCCGAGTCGTTCAACGTGCTGATCCGCGAGTTGCAGTCGCTGTGCCTGGACGTGGAGCTGATCAAGCGCGCGGATATTGTGCGCAAGGCGCCACCCGAGCCGGAAGTCGCGGCGGTTGCGGACTAGCTGACAGCTCTTAGCTTTTAGCTTGGCGGTTCCGGGGAAAGCTCCCCGGAACCGCCAAGCAGGAGAGAACTAGGAGCTAAAGGCTAGAAGCTAAGAGCTGATGTTTCAGGGTTCTTCTTGAAAGCGGCAATAGCCGCTACCCGGGAAGGAAGAACCCTTCAGGAATCCCGGGATAAGCCGCGGCAGTGGCCATCAGGCCCGCCAAGGAGGGTCGTCTTGTTCCGTTCGAACCCATTTGAGCTTTCCAGCCCCATTACTGATTTTGACGCTATTCGCATCATGCTGGCCTCGCCGGAGAAGATCCGCAGTTGGTCGCATGGCGAGGTCACCAAGCCTGAAACCATCAACTACCGCACCTTCAAGCCGGAGCGCGACGGCCTCTTCTGCGCGCGCATCTTCGGACCGGTGACCGACTGGGAGTGCCTCTGCGGCAAGTACAAGCGCATGAAGCACCGCGGCGTGATCTGCGACAAATGCGGCGTGGAGGTGACGGTCAGCAAGGTGCGCCGCGAGAGAATGGGGCACATCGAGCTGGCTTCCCCCTGCTCGCACGTCTGGTTCTTCAAGGGCCTGCCCTCGCGCATCGGGCACCTTCTGGACATTTCCCTGCGCGATCTGGAGGGAATTCTCTACTTCGAGTCCTATGTGGTGATCGATCCGGGCGACGCGCCGGTGAAGGAACGCGAGATCATCAAGGACGAGACGAAGTACCGTGAACTCGACACGCAGTTCCGCCCCTCGGGCTTCAAGGCGATGATGGGCGCCGAGGCGATCAAGGAGCTGCTCAAGCGGGTCAACATCGAGGAGTTGGGCGTCGAACTGCGCGAAAGGATGAAGACCGAGACCTCGGCGCAGAAGAAGATCAAGTACTCCAAGCGGCTGAAGGTCGTCGAGGCCTTCCGCAAGAGCGACAACAAGCCGCAGTGGATGATCCTGGACGTGCTGCCGGTGATTCCTCCCGAGCTCAGGCCCCTGGTGCCGCTCGATGGCGGCCGCTTCGCGACTTCGGACTTGAATGACCTTTATCGCCGCGTCATCAACCGCAACAACCGGTTGAAGAAGCTGATGGACCTGCACGCGCCGGAAGTGATTGTGCGCAACGAGAAGCGCATGCTGCAGGAGGCCGTCGACGCTCTGTTCGACAACGGCCGCCGCGGCCGTGTGCTGCGCGGGGCGAACAACCGTCCGCTGAAGTCGCTCTCCGATACGCTGAAGGGCAAGCAGGGACGCTTCCGGCAGAATTTGCTGGGCAAGCGCGTGGACTACTCCGGCCGCTCGGTGATCGTGGTCGGCCCGGAACTGAAGCTGCACCAGTGCGGATTGCCCAAGAAGATGGCGCTCGAACTCTTCAAGCCCTTCATCTATCACCGCCTGGAGCAGACCGGCCATTGCACCACCATCAAGCAAGCGAAAGAAATGGTGGAGATGCAGGAGCCGGTGGTGTGGGACATTCTGGAAGAGGTCATCAAGGACCATCCGGTGCTGCTGAACCGCGCTCCCACCTTGCACCGTCTGGGCATTCAGGCCTTTGAGCCGGTGCTGGTCGAGGGCAAGGCGATCAAAATTCACCCGCTGGTCTGCACGGCCTTCAACGCCGACTTCGATGGCGACCAGATGGCGGTGCACATTCCGCTTTCGCCCGAGGCGCAGATTGAAGCCAGTGTGCTGATGCTGGCCTCGCACAACATTCTTTCGCCGGCTTCCGGCCATCCCATCACCGTGCCCACGCAAGACATGGTGCTCGGCCTCTATTATCTGACCAAGGCCAAGAAGGGCGCCAAGGGCGAGGGCCGCGTCTTCGCCAACACCGAAGAGATTCTGATGGCTCTGGAAGCCAAAGAAGTGGAGACCCTCTCGCCCATCCGGCTGCGCTACACGGGCAAGGTGCTGGACATGACCACGGCCTATGATGACCAGGATTTGACGCACACCGAGCCGGTGGACTTCAACAAGGAGTACATTTCGACCACGGTGGGCCGCGTCATTCTGAACGACTCGCTGCCGGAGGGGATGCCGTTCGTCAATGGCCTGATGAAGAAGAAGGGCATCGGTCAGTTGGTGGACTATTGCAACCAGAACCTGGGCCTCGAGGTGACGGTGGGCATGCTGGACAGCATCAAGTCGCTGGGCTTCAACTACGCTACCATCTCCGGGCTTTCGGTCGGATTGGACGACATGGTGATTCCCGACAGCAAGTACACCACCGTGGAAGAAGCCGACAGAAAGGTGATCGAGGTCCAGAAGCAGTACATGGACGGCGCCATCACCAACGGCGAGCGCTCGAACAAGGTGATCCAGATGTGGTCGGCGGTGACCGACAAGGTGGCCGACGAGATGTTCGGCAACATGAAGCGGGCCGACGACGAGGGAGCCTTCAACCCGATCTACATCATGGCCGACTCGGGCGCCCGCGGATCGAAGCAGCAGATTCGCCAGCTTTCGGGTATGCGCGGATTGATGGCCAAGCCCTCGGGCGAGGTCATCGAGACACCCATCACGGCCAACTTCCGCGAGGGGCTGACGGTGCTCGAGTACTTCATCTCGACCCACGGCGCGCGCAAGGGCCTGGCCGACACGGCGCTGAAGACGGCCGACTCCGGCTACCTGACCCGCCGCCTCGTGGACGTGGCCCAGGATGTGATCGTGACCGAGTACGACTGCGGTACGGTCGAGGGAATTTATGTCGGTTCGATCGTCGAGTCGGGCGAGATCATCGAGGAGTTGCGCGACCGCATCATCGGCCGCGTGTCGCTGGAACGCATCAAGGACTACGACGGCAACATTGTGGTGGATGTGAACCAGGGCATCGACGAGGATATCGCCTCGGCGATTCAGGCAGCAGGCGTGGAGAGGGTGAAGATTCGCTCCGTGCTGACCTGCGAGTCCAAACGCGGCGTCTGCGCGCTCTGCTACGGACGCAACCTGGGTTCGGGCCGGATGGTCGAGTTGGGCGAGACCTGCGGCGTGATCGCGGCGCAGTCGATCGGCGAGCCGGGAACACAGTTGACGATGCGCACATTCCACGTGGGCGGCACTGCCAGCCGCGTTCAGGACAAGTCGCGCCTGGACGCCAAGAACAACGGCACGGTGCGCTTCATCAACCTGAACTATGTGGAGAGCAAGGACGGCACGCTGGTGGCCATGAACCGCTCCGGTTCGATCGCCGTTCAGGACGACCGCGGCCGCGAAAAGGAGCGCTACCAGGTGGTCTACGGCGCGCGCCTGCGGGTGAAGGAGGGCGAGCGGGTGAAACTGGGCCAGTTGCTGGCCGAGTGGGACCCGTACACCTATTCGATCCTGACCGAAATCGGCGGCACGGTACAGTTCAAGGACTTGCAGGAAGGCATCACGCTGAACGAAGAGGTGGACGAAGTGACCGGCCTCTCGCGCTGGGTGGTGGCCGACGCTCCGGATGAGAAGCGCCAGCCGACCTTCATGGTGAAGAACGCCACGGCGCACAAGCGCTACATGCTGCCGCGCGGCGCTCACCTGATGATCGAGGACGGCGCCGAGGTGGGTCCAGGCGACGTACTGGCCAAGATTCCCAAGGAGAGCACGCGCACCAAGGACATCACCGGCGGCCTGCCGCGCGTGGTCGAGCTCTTCGAAGCGCGCAAGCCGCGCGAGACGGCCATCATCAGCGAGATCGACGGCGTGGTCCGCTTCGGCGAGATCGCCAAGGGCCAGCGCAAGATTTACGTAACGGCGGACAACGGCGACGAGAAGGAGTACTCGGTGCCGCGCGGCATTCACGTCAACGTCCAGGAAGGCGAGCGTCTCAGCGCCGGCGATCCGCTGATGGACGGGCCGCTGAACCCGCACGACATTCTGGCCGTGCTGGGCGAAAAGGCGTTGCAGGCTTACCTGGTGAACGAAATTCAGGAGGTCTACCGGCTGCAGGGCGTGGCCATCTCGGACAAGCACATTGAAGTCATTGTCCGCCAGATGCTGCGCTGGGTCAGGATCGACGAGGTGGGCGACACCAGCTTCCTGCTCGAGCAGCAAGTGGACCGCTTCCGCTTCACCGAGGAGAACGAGCGGGTGCTGGCCAAGGGGGGCCGTCCGGCGATCGGCCGGCCGCTGCTGCTGGGCATCACCAAGGCCTCGCTTTCGACCGACAGCTTCATCTCCGCGGCCAGCTTCCAGGAGACGACGCGCGTGCTCACCGAAGCCAGCATCAACGGCGCGGTGGACAACCTGCGCGGCCTGAAGGAGAACGTGATCGTCGGCCGCCTGATTCCCGCCGGCACGGGCTTGGAGTACTACCGTAACGTCCAGCTCTCGCCAGAGTTGGAGGAGGCGGCGGCCCGTGTGCAGCAGGAGGTCACGGCCGAGATCGAAGCCGCCGAGCGCGAACTGGAACTGATGCGCCAGGAGGGCGAGGCCGAGGAGATGGCCTCCGAGTAGCCACCCGCGGCCACCTGCGGTGGGGCCAGCGGCCTTCGGCAAGCTGAGCACAGACGATCGACTCCGCCGCTCAAGGCTTGGCTTTCGACTCTGCTCAGAGCCTGCTTCTGGCAGGCTCTGAGCATACCTTCCAAGGAAATGTTACTTTCTTAACCCAGCAGGCCCGGCGTTCCATCGACGCCGGGCCTATTGTGCAACCGAACCCCAGTGACAAAGCGGCAACTGCGATAAACTGATGGGATGGGGGCCTTTCTCTACCGCGGAGGGATGGGTGAGTGGTTGATACCGGCGGTCTTGAAAACCGGTTCTCAGTTCATCTTCTCGTGCGGAATCAATAACTTAGATTCACGTAAGGTGTGCGTATTCGGGTGCCGTAAGGCACTTCGGCACTCGACTATGCAACCAAATATGCAACTCTGAAGAAACGCGCAATTAGCTCTTCGACTTCCAAATTGGCGACATCCGGATGGAACTCGGGAGGAATGACTGCGGGCCGCTTCGATGAGTGAGAAGGGCTGTTGCACCAGTTGGGAACGCGAATCGACTGAGCTTACTGTAACCCAGCGCGAGAATTCCTATACTAGACAGAAGAGAAGCGGAAGCCCAAATCTCCCGCCGGCTCTCAGCCTTCGGATACATCCTGCCTTTGGTTCATCCCA
>Ga0224555_1002394_pt1 | contig 22161 bp, 21 predicted proteins | sample 714S23034metaG_FD_180687 | JGI IMG/M metagenome (GOLD analysis project Ga0224555, IMG submission 180687) | Peat soil microbial communities from Stordalen Mire, Sweden - 717 S2 30-34 | ecosystem: Environmental > Terrestrial > Soil > Wetlands > Peat | place: Sweden: Norrbotten County, Stordalen...
TCGAAGAGGAGAACCAATTGAAAATATCACTGTGTACTGGTATCGGTTTAATCTCGGTCATGTTGCTATGCGGTTGCCAGACAACGCCACCGCAAGCAGCGCCCGCAGCACCGGCAGCACCGGCAGCGCAGGCACAGCCTGGACAGCCTGGGCCGCCCGGACAAAATGGCGCGCAAGGGCAGCCCGGAGAGCAGGGACAAACGGGGGATGCAGGCCAGCCTGGTGACCGGGGGCACACAGGCGACACCGGACGACCGGGCGACAAGGGTTATACCGGAGATACGGGACAGAAGGGCGACACCGGCGATCGCGGCAAGCCCGCTCCATGCCCCGATGGACAGCATCGCTATACCGATCCTGAAAACGGAAGGGTAAGATGCGTGCAGAACTAAGCAGTAAAACAGCAAGGTAATCACGTGGGGGGGGCGCAGAACAGTGCAGTTCTGCGCTCCCGAGGGAAGAAACGGCAGATAACCGTCAAACAGGAAGTAACCCCATTTTCTGCCTTGCCGGGCGCCTCAATCTTCCGCGCCTTTTACGGAAGGGTGGAATAGCAGCTAAACACCCCACGCATCCACCCGCACAAACCGATGCGTCTCCTTATACAGCGCAACAAGCAACCCCGAAGCCTTCACTGAAGCCTCTCGATCAGCTTCTTGCTCCAGATGTCCCCCATCATGCAGCACAATATTCGCCGCCCGCCCGCGCCGTCCCAGCCGGTCAATCTTCGCCGCCAACTGCTGCACAATCCGATCGGCCGATGTCTCGCTCCAATCCGAAGTCATCGCATTCCAGGTCACCACCCTCAACCCCAGCGACCGTGCAATCCGAAACACAGCAGGCCGCCGCGCCCCGAATGGCGGTCGAAAATAGCGGATCCGTTCCCCCGCGATCTGCTCCAGCGCATGACTGGTCCGCGCCAGTTCCTCGCGCACCCTCGCCGCCCTGGAGAGCGCCAGGTTCGGATGGCTCCACGAGTGATTCCCGATCAGGTGACCCTCCGCCGCAATCCGCCGCACCAACTCCGGCTCCGCCTGCGCGCGGCTCCCCAGCAGGAAGAACGTCGCTTTCACTCCGTGTTCTCCCAGAACGTCGAGCAGCCGCGGCGTCCACTTCGGATTGGGTCCGTCGTCGAAGGTCAATGCCAGTTCTCCTGCCCGCTCCGGCGCAATCAGTACCGACCCAAAAATCCCCGACCCCGGCCACATCGCCGCATACGCATAGCCGCCCGCCGCCAGCCCCAAAGCCCCGGCCGCGCCCAGCCCCGCATAAATCTCTGTTCCTAATGCCGAAAGCATCCTGCCTATCAGTGTGCGGCTCGGGCCCCCTGACCAGCAAGCCTTGCCCTCACCCCCGCCCCCAGGCGTACACTAGCCTTGTTCGGGTCGCATCCTGAGTCCCCGGAGCGGCACTGGAGACAACTATGAGCATCACCAGCTTCCCCGGCGGAGAGAGTCTCTCCCGCCTCGCCTCTCCCCAGACAAAAGTCACCATGCCTGCCCTCAGTGAAATGAAGCGCCAGGGCAAGCCCATCTCCGCGCTCACCGCCTACGACTACTCCAGTGCCCGCCTTGTGGACGAAGCCGGCATCGACCTGCTTCTGGTCGGCGACTCGCTCGCCATGGTCGTTCTCGGCCATGAAAACACCCTGTCCGTCACCATGGAGGAGATGCTCCACCACACCCGCGCCGTTCGCCGCGCCGTCCGCCGCGCCCTCGTTGTCGCCGACATGCCCTTCGGCAGTTATCACGCCTCCATCGCTGAAGGCCTGAACAACGCCATCCGTTTCGTCAAAGAAGCCGGGGCCGAAGCAGTCAAGATCGAAGGGCCGCGCATCGAACTGGCCCGCGCCCTCGTTGACGCCGAGATTCCCGTTGTCGGCCACCTCGGCCTCACCCCGCAGAGCCTCCACCGCATGGGCGGCTACCGCGTCCAGGCTCGCACCGCAGTTGCGGCACAGCAGCTCAAGACAGACGCTCTGGCGCTGGCCCATGCCGGCGCCGGCGCAATCGTGCTCGAAGGCGTGCCACGCGAAGTGGCTGAAGAGATCACGGCCGAGCTGCCCATCCCCACCATCGGCATTGGCGCCGGCCCCGGCTGCGATGGCCAGATCCTCGTCTTCCACGACATGGTCAACCTAACCTTCGCACCTCCGGCAAAATTCGTTCGCCGTTACTGCAACGCTGGCGCGCTGATCCGCTCAGCAATCGAGAACTACCGCGAGGATGTCGAGCGTCGCGCCTTTCCGTCGGATGAAGAGAGCTACCATCTCCCGGAAGCCGCGCGGCGCGCACTCGGGTCTCAACTCGCTCCTGAAGCCGAACTCAACGCTGGGGATGCCGTCGTGAATCAAGATGCATTGAAGGGTTGGGCGAGGTAGCTAAAATTCAATGGAAATTTTTCGCACAGTAGCCGAACTTCGCAAGTGGTCACGCGCCGTCAGAAGTCAGACCGGAAACACAGTCGGCCTTGTGCCCACAATGGGCGCGCTCCACGCGGGCCACGCTTCACTCATCCGCGCCGCCCGTGCTTCCTGCAGTCGTGTCGCCGTGAGCATCTTCGTCAACCCCACCCAATTCGGGCCCAACGAAGACTTCTCCCGTTATCCGCGCACCTTCGACGCCGACTGCGCCCTCGCCGAAGCCGAGGGCGCGGATGTAATCTTCGCCCCCACGGTAGAAGAACTCTACCCCGAGGGCGCAGCCACTTTTGTAGATGTTGAAGGCCTCGGCAACCGCCTCGACGGCGCATCGCGCCCAGGCCACTTTCGCGGCGTCGCTACCGTTGTCGCCAAGCTGCTTATCGCCGCCGAACCCGATCGCGCCTACTTCGGCCAGAAGGACGCCGCCCAGGTCGCTGTCGTTCGCCGCATGGCCGCCGATCTCTGCGTTGCCACTCAGATCGTCGTCTGCCCCATCGTTCGAGAATCGGACGGACTCGCTCTCAGCTCCCGCAATCTCTATCTAAATCCTGTGGAGCGGTCCCAGGCTCTCGCCCTCAGCCGCTCAATCCTCGAGGTAAAGGCTCTCATTGCCAGCGGCGAACGCCGCGCCGTCACCCTAATCCAGGCAGCCCGCCAAACGCTCGCCGCCGAACCCCAAATCCGCGTCGACCACATCGCCCTGGTCGACTGGTCCACACTCGAGCCGCTTGAAGTCGCCGCTCCCGGAACCCTCTTCGCCGTCGCCGCATGGGTTGGCTCTACCCGCCTCATCGACAACACCATCCTCGAATAAAGCCCGGCAATTGGAGCCGTCGCGAAGCCATATCTATTTTCAACTCGGCTTCAGGGTTTTCGCGTACAACTTCTCCAGCGCATTGCAAGCCGTCTTGACACCGTCCTCATTTTCCAGCCGTTTAGCCACGCTTGTCGCCTGCTCCGAGTATTTCGGCTTTGCAAACATCGCCCTCAGTTTCCGCATCACCTTTGCGGGCTTGTAGTTCTCCTTTTTGATCGACATTGCGACTCCCAGCCGCCGCATCCGCCTGGCGTTGTCCGGCTGGTCATGCGAGTAGGGCATAATCAGCATCGGTTTACCCGCGCGCAGGCATTGTGCTGTTGTCCCCACTCCCCCCTGGTGCACCACCAGTGCCGCCCGTGGAAACAGCACCGAATAGGGCGCGTACTCCGCCACGCATATCGAATCCGGCAGCGCAGCCTGCGGACGGTTCCGCGGGTCTGTCCCAATCAGCAGCACCGCCCGCGAGCCCAATTGCATCGCTACCCGCGCCGATTGCTCGTAGAAATCTCCCGCCGCGAGCACCGCAGCCGATCCCAACGTAAACACCAATGGCGCAGGGCCGTCGGCCAGGAACCTTTCCAACTGCGGCGGCAAGGCCGCATTCCCCGCATCCGCATCGTAAAAGCAGAAGCCAGTAATCAGCGTGTGTTCGGGCCAGTCTTTCTGTTCGACGCCCAGGACTCGGGAAAACAGCGCCAATACAAGGTACGGCGAGTGCTTGGCGTCAAACAGAGGGTTCGATCCCTTCGGCAGTCCCAACTCTCGCCGCAGATCGTAGATGGGCTGCGGCCATTTTCGGCTCACAAATCGCGCCAGCCGCCTGATCACCCGTCCAAAGCCGGGCACAGCCTTGTCCGCCCGTGCCAGGCGCGGGTACGGAGGTAGCACCGGCGGATCGAACGCCGAAAAGAATGAAAGGGGAGCCAGCACGTAACTGGCCCACGGAATCCCCGTTACCTCCGCCACCACCGGTCCGGCGTAGTTCAGCTCGCCCAGCAACAGCAGATCGGCGCGCGCGGGCTTGGTCGCAGCATCAAGAAGATCGTCGTACGTCTGCCGCAGCGCCGGAAACAGAAACTCCCGCAGACCTGTCTCCGTGCCATTGTTAATGTCGTAGATCATCTCTACCAACAGGTTATTGTTGGGGTCGATGTCCGGTCGAATGGAGTGGAACTCGAGGCCGAGCGGCCTGATCCTCGGCTCGTACACCGCAGGCAGCGCCATGATCGGCACATGCCCGCGGCGTTTTAGCTCCAGCGCAATCGCAATCAGCGGATTGATGTCGCCAAGAGTACCAATGTTTGAAAGAACAATGCGCAAGTTAAAGTCCTCAGAATCCGTGAAAGGCCCGCAGCGATTACAGCAAAACCAGGGACGGCATATCTCGAAGTCCTTGCACTCAAGTCGGTGCGACCCTCAGGGAGCGCCGACCTCGCGCAAAATTCGGCGGGGCACAGTTTCCCTGGTTTTGCTCTAGGGTAATGCACACACCTCGTTTTCGCCGCACGCTCCTGTCGGAAGTTCCAAAGGAGGGGTTAACTGCGGAGAACCGGGGACTACAACAATTTGTTGAATTCATCGCAACCCGCTCGTGCGATCCTTGAAGTCGACATGAAGATTGCTGTGATCGTTGTCGTGGTTGTTCTTGTAGCTGCCTCCGTTTTCGCCGATTACAAATGGCGCCAGTGGATGGCCGCGCGCCGCCGCGATCGCCAATAGTCGCAACTCTTCCGCATCTCTGCCGTTACAATGAAGATAGGGAGCCGTCTAATCGCTATGTCTCAACATTTTGCCCTTGCCCCTTCCATCAGGAATCGCCGCAACCGCATTGGCCTCTTTCTCGGGCTTGCCATGGTAACTCTGCTTGCGGCCACCGCCCATGCACAGTTCGGCGCACCGCCAACAACCCCGGTTCACGACCCCTCGGCCCTTCGTCCGCCTGCCGGCGCCCGGGTGGCCATCATCGAATTCGCGGATATGGAATGCCCCGATTGCGCGCAGGCCAACCCGTTGCTGAAGGAAGCTTCGGAAAAGTACCACATCCCATGGGTACGCCACGACTTTCCGCTCCCGTTCCATGCCTGGAGCTTCGACGCGGCCGTAAACGCCCGCTGGTTCGACATTAAGAGCAAGAAGATTGGCGACGACTATCGCGACTATATCTTTGCAAATCAGATATCTATCAATACCCGCGGCGATCTGACCCAATACACTGAAACGTTCGCAAAGAGCCGTGGATTGGCATTGCCCTTTGCCACCGATCCCCAGGGCAAGCTGGCAGCAGAAGTAAAGGCCGACTACGCGCTGGGCCAGCGCATCGGCATTGAACACACGCCCACCATTTGGGTGGTCACCGCTAACAGCAAGGGAGCGCCCTTCGTAGAAGTTGTCGACCGCAGCAGACTCTTCCAGTTGATCGACCAGGCTATTGCCGACACTCGCGGAAAATAGACCGCCGAAAATAATAAGATGTCAGAATAAGGATCTTCCCCGATGCCTACAGCGCCAGCCGCCTCGCGTCTTGCCCTCAGCCAACTTGCCCCCGGCGCACTCCAGTCAGAGATTCGCGCCATGACTACGGAGTGCGACCGCATCGGCGGCATCAACCTTGCCCAGGGCGTGTGCGACACGCCTGTGCCCGCGGTAGTCGAGGCCGGCGCGATCGAGGCCATCCACAACGGCGACAACATTTATACCCGCTGCGATGGCATTGCGCGGCTGCGCCAGGCAATTGCCGGTAAGCAGCTCCGAGACTACGGGCTCCGCTACGACCCGGAGAACGAGGTGATGGTTGCCTCGGGCGCAACCGGTGGTCTGCATGCAACGGTCATGGCGCTCCTGAATCCCCAGGACGACGTGCTGCTCTTCGAGCCCTTCTACGGCTACCACGCTGTCACTCTGCAGTCGCTGCGCGTGAATCCGATCCTGGTGCCCCTTGCGGAGCCGGACTGGTCGCTGGATGCAGATGCGCTGAAGGCCGCGGTCACGCCGCGCACTCGCGCCATTCTGCTGAATACGCCCGCCAACCCGAGCGGCAAGATCTTCAATCGAACCGAGCTTGAAGCGGTGGCCGCGGTTTGCATCGAACACGATTTGTTCCTCATCACGGATGAGATCTACGAGTACTTTGTGTACGACGGCGCGCAGCATGTCTGCCCCGCGACGTTGCCCGGCATGAGGGAGCGGACGATCGTGCTCTCGGGGTTCAGCAAGACGTATTCGGTGACGGGCTGGCGGCTGGGCTACGCTACGGCCGACGCACGATGGATGCCGACGATGGCGCACTTCCACGATTTGACCTACGTTTGCGCGCCGGCGCCTTTCCAGCACGGAGCCGCGGCGGGGCTTGAGCAGCTTCCGCCGAGCTTCTACAGGCAGTTGGCCGCGGACCATCAGGACAAGCGCGGACGGCTGTTGAGCGCTCTCGAAGCGGCGGGAATGGAGGCTGCGGAGCCTCCGGGCGCTTACTACATTCTGGCCCGCGCGGCGCGGCTGCCGGGGAAGAAGGCGGCAGAGAAGGCGCGGCATCTACTGGCGGCGACGGGCGTGGCGGCGGTTGCGGGGTCGGCGTTCTTCCGGCCTGGGCGCGGCGAGGATCTGCTGCGGTTCTGCTTTGCGAAAAAGGATGCTGAGCTGGATGAGGCTTGCGAGCGGCTGCGGCGAATTTAGGGGATTCATGAACTCGTCCTCACAGTTTCACAGAATCTGTGAAGCAGCGTTGAGACATCTAAATAACTTCTTTATTGTGAATGCTTTATCTGGCGGCTTCACTCTTCCACGATTTCACGGATTATGTGGTTCGGCCCGATTTAACTCTATAACCAGCCTGTTTTGAATCATTTGCGGACGGCTTCACTCTTTCACGGCAAATAACCGCCATTTTTCGGGAGGTGGGGGTCACTTCTGCCGCCTTTGGTAGGGTTGGCGACTCGGCGTGGAGCCGAATTCAGGATCTGCAGCGAGGAGATTTCGAATGGCTTGCGACAGTAATGGCAGGTTCTCGAGGATGAACCCCACCATCGCCGATACGGACTGATTATGATTGGCGGCGTGGACGCGCGCCTTGAGGTAACTGCGCTCGGTCACAGCGACGGTAATGTTCTTTGTTCTTCTCACGATGTTCCCCGATTGATGACAAGGAGTTGAGGCCAGAATCATTTATTTGGACAGGCCCCTACTTAAGATTGTGCGCTGTTGGGAGGTAATTATCGGCAAAGCGATATTGGGGGGACTCTGGGCTGTTAGATTGGCAGAAAAAACTCGTGTCGACACTAAGTGATTTAAGCTCTGAAATCCAACAGATTATGGCCTCGCACTCGCCCGAAATAATGGCGGATCTTCTTGACAGTAAGGTCTTTAGGTTATAACGACACGTACTGGTCACAGCCTCGGCGCGATGCGGAGGCTGACGCCGACGCCTCTGAGAGTATTCACCCCCCAAGGGTGCCCTAGCTTAATGCCGCCTTGATGACCAGATTTAAGGCGATCATTAGTACGGCGGAGGCGGGGATGAGGAGGAGAGCTTTTTTGAGGCGGAGGGGATCGCCGCCGGCGATGGCGCCGATGATTCTTGAGCTGACGGCCAGACCGGCCCATCCACAGGTGATTACGAAGCCGATGGCCGTCCCGGTCATGCGCGGGAAGGCGGTGCCGGTGATGGCAAGAGTGGTGGGAAAGACCGGTGCCATGGAGAGACCGGCGATGAAGACCAGGGCTCCAGCAGCGGCGGGCTTGACGGTGCGGAGCATGAGAAACGTGGTCACCGCCATGGCGATGGAGGCGGCCAGAAGAACCTGAATTGCCGGGACGCTGATGAGGATGGGCGAGACGCCGACGCGGCCAACGAGGAGGCCGAGAGCGAATCCGAGCGAGAGGATGTTGAGGGCGCGGGACTCGGGAATGCCCTGGGCGATGAGGTGGCGGGGAAGCCAGTTCCAGACGCCGACTTCGCAGGAGACGTAGAGGAAGAGGAAGGCTCCGAGAAGAAACAGGAGCGGTCGGCCGAGGACGGGACCGGCGTCGGCGAGGACGAAGCTCGCGGCTGTTGTAGGCGCGGGCATGCGGGTGACGGCGTGAACGATGAGGGCGACGACGGTCAGCGATGCGACCGTGTAGCAGAGGCGGACCCAGTTGCGCTTAAAGATGTTGGCGGAGATGAAGGGGGTGGTGAGTCCGCCGAGTCCGAAGAAGAGATTGAGGAGATTGAGGGCGGTGGCGCGATGGCCGGGGGTGACGGCGCTGACCAGGGCGTTGGCGCCGGTGACGACGATGCCGCCGCCGATGCCGAGCAGAAAGAGCAGAGCGGCGATGCTGCGGAAGCCGCCGGAGCGGGGAAGGGCGAAGAGGGCGACGACGATGAATGCGAGACCGAGGATGAGGCCGACTTTGTCTCCTTGATTGTCGAGCAGGGGACCGACGCCGACCGAGGCGATGATAAGGCCGAGCGCCTGGGAGAAGGCGATGGCGCCGTTTTGCGCGGGGGTGAGATGGAAGCGGTCGGACAGGTCGGGGAGGATGGTGCCGAGCATGGCAGCGATCATTCCGTAGACGAAGATGGCGAGGACGGCGGCGAAGATGAGCACGCGGCGGGTTCCTTTCAAGGAGCGAATCGGGAGTGCAGGAAGTTCAATTGAACGGAGTTTCTGTGTAGATTGCGGAGTCGCGAGAATTTTACTGCGCGGCATCGAATATAGGCCAGCGAAGAAATGCAGGAGTTGCAAGGATTGATTGGGGCCGAGCAAGGCGCCGGAGCGCAAGGAGCCTGAAGCCAGCCGAAGCCGGTCCAGTAGACTGAAGGGGCGATGAATTGGGTACGAAGATGTGTGGGGTCCGCGGGATCGGTTGCTTTGTTGGCTGCGCAGGCGGGCGTGCTGGCTCTGACGGGCTGCGGAATGCCTGGCGCGCCACTGCCACCGACGCTGAACCTGCCTGTTCCGGTGAAAGATCTCGCTGCGACCCGAGCGGGCGACGAGGTTTCGTTGACCTGGACCATGCCCAAGAAGAACACCGATAAGCTGCTGCTGAAGGGCAATCTGCATGTGGTGGTGTGCCGCAGAGAAGGTGGGGCGGGCCCCTGCGCGCCGGTTGCAGATCTGCAACTTTCTGCGGGAGCCGATGGGACTTTCAGCGAGACGCTGCCGCGTGCGCTGGCCTCGGGCGTCCCTCGCCAGCTCAGCTACTTCGTTGAGGTCAGGAATAGTAACGGGCGCTCGGCGGGGATGTCGAATGCCGCGGTAGTTCTGGCGGGTGAAGCGCCTGTGGCCGTAACCGGTCTGGCGACCGAAGTGCGCAAAGAAGGAGTGGTGCTGCATTGGAATCCCGATCCGCAGGAGGCGGCGCCGACGGCGATCCGCCTGCATCGCACGCTGCTGACGCCGGTTCCGGCGAAGACGAATGCAGCGCGGCAAGGTCCACTAGCCCCGCCACCCGAGGCGGCGGTGCTGACTTTGCTGGTGGATGCGAGCGGGCGGGCCGGGCGCTCGCCGGATCGGGCACTGGATAAGAATATTCACTTTGGCGAGACGTATGAGTATCGCGCCCAGCGCGTGGCTCGCGTCACTGTGGACGGCAAGACACAGGAGCTGGATGGGCCGCTTTCCGCGCCGGTGCGCGTGGAGGTGCTGGACGTGTTTCCTCCGGCTGTGCCTGCTGGACTGGCCGCAATCGCGATCATCGGCGAGAACGGCGGCGAGCCTGCAATCGACCTGAGCTGGCAACCGGATACAGAGGCCGATTTGGCGGGTTACATTGTTTACCGGCGCGAGGGGAGTGCGAGCTGGCAGCGCATCTCGACGGCGCAACCGGTGGTTGGTCCTGCTTTTCATGATGCGCAGGTGCAGGCGGGACACAGCTACAGCTATGCCGTTGCAGCCATCGACTTGGGCGGGCATGAGAGCGGACGGTCAGGCGAGGCTGAGGAGACGGTTCCTGGACCTTGAGGGAGCATGTCGGAGATGAGAGAAAAGAACACTCCTCAGAGGCTAAAGCCCGCGTCAATTTTTGATGTGTTTATGTACGGGCTGAAGCCCGTACCCTTCATCGAGATCCTGGTTTTGGATTGATTCAATGGACGTATCCGTGTGAGGAGATTTCCCCGATGAAGTACTGCCGATTCTCGCTTGGTAACCAGATTCATTATGGAGCCGTGGAAGAACGTAAAGGCGAGCTTTGGATTATTGGGCCTGCGGAGGCGCCGGAGGAGGATCTGGCCTTCCGGCTGGCGCTGGAGCGGGCTACCGCCGAGGGCTTCGACTTCGAGCCGATGCCGATGAGCGCGGCCCACCTGCTGGCTCCGGTGACGCCTTCGAAAATTATCTGCGTGGGCCGGAACTATCGCGACCATGTGAAGGAGCTCGGCAACGAGATGCCCGCGGAGCCGCTTATTTTTTTCAAGCCGCCCTCGTCGCTGTTGAAGCCGGGCGGGACGGTGCGGCTGCCTGCGGCTTCGACACGCGTTGACTTTGAGGGCGAGCTGGCACTGGTGATTGGGAGGCGCGTGCACAAGCTGAAGCCCGATGACGATTTGCGCGGGGTGATTCGGGGCTACACGCTGGCTGACGATGTGTCCGCACGGGACCTGCAAAAGAAGGATTTGCAATGGGCACGGGCCAAGGGGTTCGACACGTTTTGCCCGCTGGGACCGCTGGTGAGCGATGAAGTGGACCCGATGGCGGGAGTGACGATTGAGACGCGGGTGAACGGCGAAATTCGGCAGCAGGCTTCAACGCTGGATTTCATTTTTCCGATTCCGATGCTGCTGAGTTTTATTTCAGAGGCGTTTACGCTTGAGCCGGGCGACGTGATCCTGACTGGGACACCGTCGGGGGTGGGGCCGCTGAAGGCCGGCGACCAGGTGGAGGTGTCAATTGCGGGGCTTGGCACGCTTGCGCACTCGGTGGAAGGGGACAGGGATTGAGCCGAAAGCTTCGCGGGGATGCACCCCTAGTCACATTGGCGCATCTTATATGAGGGGTACACTATTGCCGTAGAGAGTTTAGAGACGGGAATCCCCTTTTCCTGGAGGAATTATGCCGCAGAATCTGCTTGAACAGTTGCGCAAGTATACGGTTGTGGTTGCCGATACCGGCGACATTGAGGCGATGGAGAAGTTTCGGCCGCAGGATGCGACCACCAATCCATCGTTGATTACGGCGGCGGCGCAGATGCCGCAGTATCAGCCGATTGTGGACGGCGTTTTGAAGGACGCGCGCAATGAGCTGGGCGACGGCGCCAGCGACCAGGCGGTGGCGAACGTTGCCTTTCAGCGGCTGGCGATTGCGTTTGGCAAGAAGATTCTGGCAATTGTGCCGGGACGCGTGTCCACCGAAGTCGATGCGCGGCTGTCGTTTGATACCGAGGGCACCATCAAGCAGGCCCGCAGCATTATTGTGCAATACGATGCGGCGGGGATCGGGCGCAATCGCATCCTGGTCAAGATTGCGTCGACGTGGGAAGGCATTCGCGCGGCGGAGGTTCTGGAGAAGGACGGCATCCACTGCAACCTGACGCTGCTGTTCGGACTGCACCAAGCGATTGCGGCGGCCGATGCGGGCGCGACGCTGGTTTCTCCATTTGTGGGGCGCATTCTTGACTGGTACAAGAAGGATACCGGCAAGGATTTTCACGGGGCCGACGATCCAGGCGTGCAATCGGTGACCAAGGTTTACAACTACTACAAGAAATTCGGCTACAAGACGCAGGTGATGGGCGCGAGCTTCCGCAATATCGGCGAGATTACGGAACTGGCGGGAAGCGATTTGCTCACAATTTCACCGCAACTGCTGGCCGAGTTGGAAGCGACCCAGGGCGAACTGCCGCGCAAGCTCGATCCGCAGGCGGCGCAAAAGCTTTCCCTCGAGAAGATCGTTGTGGACAAGGCTACGTTCGAGAAGATGCATGCGGCGGACCGCATGGCTACGGATAAGCTGAAGGAAGGGATCGAAGGCTTCTCGGCTGCGCTGGTGAAGCTGGAGACACTGCTGGCAGCGCGGTTGGCGGCGCTGGAGTCGCGCGCGCCGGCGGCTGTTTAATCAGGAATTGCAAGTCGAGAACGCTCAGAGGGAAGGCTGCGAGGTCTTCCCTCATTTGCGTTTGGCAGGAAGATTGCGCGCGTTTGCAGTTGACCTGGCAAACTGCTAATAAATTTGGCCCTCCCCTCTTGGCAAACGCAAAAGTTCCGATAAGCTCAGTGTTACAGCAGGATGAACGGGCATTGGCCGGCTTCTTCCCCATGTAAGCGCAACGAGCAGCCGCCCGTGCCACAACGGGGACAGCGGTTGATTGACAGCAGCCCATGGGAGGCGTGTATGCAGGCACAGACTCATCCACTCGAACCCTTCTTTCAGCAGGCAGTTCGCAACAGCTACGAAGGCAAGCTGGGATTGAACGATCCCGATGTGACGGCGTATGTGGCCCGCCTGCTGTGCGAGTTTTCAGAGTCAGACAAGCTCTACAAGGTACGTGACGAGATGGGGCGGCCCATCGAAGAGCTGACCGAGATGGTCGAGGCCTCGGACCCTGTGCATGGCTCGGCGCCTTCCTTCGATGCGGAACGCGCGCTGCGCAAGCACATCGGCGACTATGCGTTGTTTGTGGCCGGGATGTATCCCGAGGCCATGGGATCGAGCCGCCGGTTGCGCCGCCACCAGCCGAGTCTTGGCGAGTTAATCCAGGCGGGCAAGGAAAGCTACTACATCGTTAGCCAGTTCAACCTGTTTGAGTATGAGCAGGAGGCGCCCTTGTTTGCGCGGCTCTCCGACCGCTTCGAGCGCTGCATTCTGGGGCTGACGCTGGTGCGCGAGGAACTGGGTCCGCGCAAACCGCTCATGCTGCCGCCGCAGGTGAACTGAGGGTCTGGGATCGCGAGTGGAAAAGACGCCGGGTTGAATCTCATGGTTTCCCACCCTTGCGACAACAAGCAAGAACGTCGCAAGGATGGGGTACCCGCAGTTCATTCGAGAACTGACGGTGGAACTGGCCTACTCCGACCACACGGCGAGGACGTTGCCCAGGCCGTCGGAGAAGTGGAAGCGGCGCCCGCCGGGAAACTCGAATGTGGGCACTACGATCGCGCCGCCTGCGGCGATGACTGCGGTTTCCGTGGCTTTCAGGTCGGCTGAGTAGAGGACGACGAGCGCCGCGGGTTTGGCTTGGACTTCGTGGGGCTCGACTTTGCTGAAGCCGCCGTCGATGCCGGCGTCCGCCGCGCTGAAGCCGATATAGTCTGGACCCCAGTCCTGAAAGCTCCAACCAAAGACTGCCGAGTAAAAGCGCTTGGTCTGCTCGATGTCTTTTGTCGTGAATTCGATGTAAGTGATCTTGTGGTGCTGTGCTGGATTGCTCATGGCTTTTCTCCTGTGCTCTTTGCTGCGCGGAGTGGGGGAAGAAGGCGAGACGGGCTCGCGGGGTACTGGGACAGGCTAACAGAACTTTTGCGCGGTGCGGTGGATATTCCGCGTAACTCAGCGTCCGAATTGGAGAGCGAAACCACCGGTGATGGAACGGCCGGGCATGGCGACGCCGGTGATCTCCTGGTAGCCGGTGTTGGAGAGGTTGCTGAGACGGAGATAAGGGCGAATCTTGCCGGAGTCGTGCGTGATGGCGGCATTCCAGACCGGGTAGACAGTCTGCTGGTAGCGCTGGGCTAGCTGCACTGAATTGCTGACAACGAAGGAGTGGCCGAGCGCGGCTGTCCATGAGGCGTGAATGTTCTGGACTGGATAGTTAAAGACGTATTCGGATTGAAGGCCGTGGAGTGCGCTCTGCGCGCCGTGGAGCCCTGTCCAGGCGATGCGCACCGTTTGCGACTTGGCTGGAACCCAGGTGAAGGTGGATTCTACGCCCGAAAATTGAAGACCGCTGAGATTGGCGGCCTGCCATCTCTGAGTCGCGTTGGCACGCACGTAATCAATGGCATCGTGCTGGCGGGAGTAAAAGCCGGTGACAGAAAGAAACAGACGGCTCGAGGGTGCCCAGTCCGCCCCGCCGTCGCCTGACCAGGTCGATTCGGGCTTGAGATTGGCATTGCCGATGGTGGTGGGGTCGGAGTAGTAAAGGTCGGTGTAGGTGGGAATGCGGAAGCCGTAGCCGGCGCTGGTGCGCAGCTTGAGCTGGCCGGTGACGCGCAGGCTGCCCGAGAGTTGCGGGGCAAAGGCCTGTGTTCCGCCGGAAAAGATCTCTTCGCGCGCGCCGGCGGAGAGATTCCAGCGCCGCTTTGCCGGGCGCAGATCGAGATCGATGTAGCCAGCTCCTCGATTTCGGGCGTGAATGCCCAGGTTGTTGCTGTTGATGCTGTCGCCATCGGCCTCAAGGCCGAGGAGCAGCAGCGAAGGGCTTGCAACGGGGATCGTGTGGCGCAACGATGCCTGCCATGAGCCGTCAATGTGGTTGTTTTCGTAGACGGAGGGATTGTCGCGCAGCAAAATGAACTCGTCGGTGTGGCGGCGGTAACCAAAGGCGGTAACGGTGCGGCTGCCCAACTCCTGGCGCGCGGAAGCGAACCAGCCCTTGGTGCGCTCCCAGGAGTTGTACGGTCCGTAAAACTGGTTGGCCCCGAAGGAGCGATCGCTCGCGGCGAAGAGCAGGTCGGTGATGCCGAAGCGGGAGCCCTGCCAACTTTCGGCGGAGGCGTCTTCGTTGCGGTAGTCGCGGTCAGTTGTGAACCCTTCAGAAAAGTTGCGGCTGGCGGAGAGGCGTCCGCTCCAGTGGCCGCGGGTTGCGCCGGCAAGCAGCGATTCTTCGTTCGAATCGAAGCTGCCTTCGGCGGCGCGCAGGAGCAATGACCTGTGATCGGGCGCGGCGGTAAGAAAATCGACGACGCCCGAGAGCGCGTCGACGCCGTGGAGCGTGGAACCGGCGCCTTCAAGAACCTGGATGGAGTTCATGGCTTCAAGAGGGACCGGAAGGTCGAGATTGTGGTGCGCGGTCTGGCTGTCGTTGATGCGGAAGCCGTTGAGCAGGACCAGCGTCTGCTCAAAGCTGCCGCCGCGCAGGACGAGATCGGATTGCGCGCCGCCTGCGCCGCGCTGCTCAAGGAAAATGGAGGAGTCCTGGCGCAGGAAATCGAGCGGGGTTTCAGCGGCAAGTTTTTTGCCTTCGAGCGGCAGAATTTCTACGGTGCGCGGCGACTCGGCAAGCGGTACGGGCGCTGCCGTGCCGAGCACCACCATGGTTTCAGAGCGGACAGGAATGGGAGTGGAGGGGGTTTGGGCGTAGGCTGCTTGAAGGACAGAGGCGGCGGCAATGCAGGATGCGATGCGCACGATTTTAGAGAAAGGCATAGAGTAATTTCGATCTTCGGCGCTCACGGGCTGGGTATCAATGAAGATTTGATATTGTGTTGAATAGTTTAGACAGTAAACCATTAGAATAACGCCATGCGCATTGATGCATTTCTTCGTGAAAGCCCCATGTTCGCGGTGAACCGGGCGGCGCGGCGGTTTGAATCGCTGACCGCGCAGGTTCTGGCGGCAGACGACCTTGGGTTTCTGGAAGGACTGGTGCTGGCGGCCATGTTTTTTGAGGCGCCGCGGGCGATTAAACCTTCTCAACTCGCAGAGACCTTTGGAACCACGCGCGGGAATGTGAGCCATTGCGTTTCGTCGCTCGAAGCCAAGGGGCTGCTGCAACGAAAGATCGATCCGGAGGACGCGCGGGCTTTTCTGCTGACGTTGAAACCGCCGGGAAAGCGCTGCGCGCTGCGGGTGATCGGGGCGTTTGACAAGCTGCAGAAGGAGTTCGAAGAAGAGATTGGGAAAGCGGCGCTGAGCGAGATGCTGAAGGCGATTCGGAGGCTGGAGGCGATTTCGGCGGGTAGGTGAAGGGACGCGCCCTTGCTTATAGGTGCAACAATTCAATGGGACAAACGGCAGTAGACTAGCGGCTGAAGACAAATGGAGAGGGGTTTTTCATGATCACACGGAAACTTTGGATCGCGAATCCAGTTGAGGCAGCTGAGAATATTGCTGATAAGCGGAATCAAGGGCTTCGGTTGGAGATCGACAACAGCGCGGCCGAGCGAACTCTGCGTGCCGTGGCTCTTGGACGGAATTATGTCCAGCGCTGGATTATGAGCAGTCCAGTGGCGAACGGCGCACGAGCGGGCATATTCATTGGCTGATTGGTGATCGTCTGCACTGACGAACTAAGCATAATATCTGTGGTCTCTTGATGCGGAACTTTCCGCACTGGAGATCTTCATGGATAAAACAGTCGTCGCGCATCCACAGGTGCTTTGCTGGCTTCGGGAGAGCATACTGGATTCTCATGTTGCCACGTTCCTTGCTTATCTTCGCGACCGCGGATATGCCAGGCAGACTCAGCACAGCTATATCTGCGCCGTAGCTCACTTCGCGCGCTGGCTCAGTCTGGAAAAGGCTCGCTTGCCGGACCTCAACGATCAAGTTGTCAGGCAGTTTCTTTCTGTCCACCTGCCTCACTGTAGCTGCCCTTATCCGGTGCTCCGAACCAAGCACGAGATCCACGCCGCATTGCGTCACCTGCTGGCGGCGCTACGTGCCAGCGGCGTGATTCGGCAGCGTCAGGACGCCGATCCCATCTCTCTGGAACTCGCCCGTTTTGATAACTACATGCTGCATGTCCGCGGTCTTGCGATCAGCACACGCCGCCAGCGCGCACTCATCATACGCAAGTTTCTTCTGGCACAACGGCGGGGTAAGCACTTCGAAAGTGGACGGCTCAGTGTCAACGGCGTCCGCGCGTTCGTCCTTTCTGGCTATGGGAAGTGCAGCGCTGGAACTGTTGGTGTTGTTGGAGGAGCCGTACGTTGTTTCTTGCGATGCCGCGCCCTTGAGGGCGACAATATTGAACACCTTCGGGAGGCTGTCCCGACTGCGGCTCACTGGCGCCTGACTGGTTTGCCAGAACTGCTCAGTGGACAAGAAGTCAGTACCTTGCTGAACTCCTTCAGCGCCCTCAAGGACTCACCCAAGCGTGCTTATGCGATGGTTCGCTGTCTCACCGACCTTGGCCTGCGCGCATCCGAGGTTGTCCAGTTGCAGTTGGACGACGTGGACTGGGAAAAAGGAACCATCCATCTCCCGATGGGTAAATTGCGTCGCGGCAACATTCTTCCACTGCCCGAGAAGACGGGTCAGGCGATCGTGGATTACCTGCGCACGGAGCGCCCACGAACCAGCAACCGTGCTGTCTTTGTTCGGCATGTGGCTCCTTACGATTTACCGATTGGCGCCGGCGTAGTTCGGCGCGCGGTTCGGGAAGCCTACCAGCGCTGCGGCTTGGCACATACGCGCGTACACATTCTTCGGCACAGCTTGGCATCGATGTTGCTTAGCAAGGGCGCGCCGCTTAAGGAGATTGCAGACCTGCTTCGTCATCGTAGTCTTGATACCTCGATGATTTATACGAAAGTTGACTTACGCAGGCTGGCAGCGGTCGCTATGCCGTGGCCCGGGAGGCAGCTATGACCACTTCCCGCACCATGCAGTCTCTCGTTCAGATATACCTCGACGAGCGGCACAGCGCCGGATTTGCGCTGGAAATTCCAGGCAAGCTGCTGATGGGATTTGCGCGCTTTTCCGATCAACGGGGTCATCGTGGTCCCATTACTGAACAACTCACCTTGGACTGGGTTCAAGGCTGCGCAAAACGGGCGACTCCATTCACCTGGGCGCGCCGGCTGCAGACGATCCGGCCCTTCGCTCGATTCTGTCTCCGAATAGAGCGGGCAACGTACGTTCCGGAGCAGAACATCTTTGGTACGGCAAAGCGGCGCCTCACACCTCATATCTATACCGATCGGGAGATTACTGATTTGCTCCGGACGGCCGGTCAACTCAAGCCTGAGGGAACTCTTCGTCCGGCAACCTACAAGACTCTGCTTGGCCTCATTGCCGCCACAGGATTGCGGCTCTCTGAGGCATTGAAGCTGCGTTTCGTAGACATGGATTTCGCCCGCAACGTCCTGACTATTCGTCAGACGAAATTCGCAAAATCCAGGCTTGTCCCCTTGCACCCGAGCGTTACAGCGGCATTGTCCCGCTATGCCGTAGTCCGGCAGAGTGCGATTCCAGCAGGACCGAAGTCGCCCTTCTTTGTCGGCTCGTCTGGAACTGCATTGCCCAAATCAACTGTGCATCACGCATTCCAGCAGTTGAGAAAAAGCTTGGGATGGAAGGCTCGCGGCTCTCACCCCTTTCCTCGCATTCATGACCTGCGGCACACCTTCATTTGCAGGCGCGTACGACTATGGCACGAGCAAGGTGCGGATATTGATCATGCGATGCTTGCACTCGCTACCTATGTGGGCCACGCCAAGGTGTCTGACACGTACTGGTACTTGACCGGTGTGCCGGACCTCATGGCCGTTGCTGGCCACAACTTTGAGGGATTCGTCGAGTCCCGCAGGAGGCGGCCTAATGCATAAGCATATTGCTGCTACGTCCTTCGCCGTTCTTCTCCAGCGCTTCTTCACAGAACATTTGCAACAGCACAGAGCCGTAAGCCCGCGGACCATTGTCGCTTACAGAGATACTTTCCGCCTGCTGCTTACCTTTGCCGAAAGAGCGCTGGGAAGAGAACCACAGGATTTCCTGCTGACCGATTTGAACGCGAAGTTCATCCTCGGTTTCCTGGATTATCTGGAAGCCGAACGCAAAAACTCGTCGCGCAGCCGCAACGCGCGTCTGGCGGCGGTGCGATCCTTCCTAAAGTTCGCGGCTCATCACGATCTCTCGGCACTGGACTGTATTCAACATGCATTGGCCGTGCCTATGAAACGATTCGACCGCCCCTTGCCGGAATTCCTCTCGCGGGAAGAGATACAAGCTATTCTCGATGCCCCGGACACCGGCACATGGTGCGGGCAACGGGACCGGGCTCTCCTCACCACCCTCTACAACACCGGCGCGCGCGTCTCCGAAGTGCTAGGCCTCACGGCCAAGGACCTGATCCTTGAAGGAACGCCCGCAGTTCACATTTATGGAAAGGGACGAAAGCAGCGCAGCGTTCCTCTATGGCGATCGACGGCTTCTCTACTTCGATCTTGGAAACGGCGATTAAACACTCATGGCGCAAACGATTACCTATTTCCCAACCGCTGGGGAACAGCCATGACAAGATCCAACGCCGCGCAACGGCTTTCACTCGCGGTTGCTCAGGCGGCACGCAATCATCCCCGCCTGAAGACGCACACCGTGTCTCCGCATTCCATTCGCCACTCAACGGCGCTGCACCTGCTACAGTCTGGCGTCGACATCACGGTCATCGCTCTCTGGCTCGGCCATGAAAACCCATCAACTACGCACATGTATATAGAAGCGGACCTCTCAATGAAGGAGCGTGCCCTTCAGAGACTCAAGCCTCTTAGCGCGAAGGCCAGCCGCTACAAGCCTCCTGATCAACTCATGCAGTTCCTTGTCACGCTCTGAATTATGCGCAGCGGGAGAACTGCCGTAAGCTCGATTTCAAGGCCGTTATCCCGCTGCTCACAGACAAACTGCTCATAATCCAGCGCTGGACATAATTCCGATTATGCCAAGATTTCCATAATCGGAAGAACTACCTGTTTGCAGGTTCCGATTGCGCGGTGGACGTGCTGCCGCCATCTACAGCCTGATCGGATCGGCCCAGCTGAACGGCCTCGATCCGGAGTTCTACCTTCGCACCGTCTTGTCCCAGATCGCCGACCATCCCACCCTAGGTAAGAGCCGTATGCGATAGTGCCGCACGTACGGATCTGCGCGGGGGGCGATCAGTGACGATCGTCCCTACTGCGACCGCTATTCCATTGTGTCAAAAGTCTTCCAGAAGAGAACGGGACGCACATGCGATAGGCAGGTGAGCCTGGTCACAATCCTTTATTTAGAAACGGGATATCATCTTCGAATGGCGGGAGTGCTCTCCATGCAAGGCCGCTGCAGTGGAATGGCCGCAGAGCGAGCACGCACACATTTTCAATGCCATTTGACGCCAATAAGTGCAACAATGCGCAAAGAGAAGGAAATAGCTGCCAGAATAAATGGAATGCGGATGTAGAATCTGTTTACATAATCTACCCCAGTCTGCCTCGCTGCTCAATATTTTGAGACCGCCTGGCACGGCGTTAAGAACTGTCGTTGAAATGCGGGGTCGTATTTCCATTTCAAACAGAACAGTGAGTTGAGAAGTATTCTTCGCTCTTGCCAGGAATCCCAAGTCTTGGGCTTCACACTTCACGCGAAGGGTACAACTGTGAACAAGAAGCGTCTGGATTCGTGGAAGGGCATTGCCGCGTTCCTCGGCAGGAGCCTGCGAACAGTGCAGCGATGGCACGAGTGCAACGGACTGCCTGTGCATCACTTTGGTGGGCACAAGGGCTCCGTTTTTGCATATGAGGAAGAGATCGATCAGTGGCTTGCGAGTCTTTCCGCGGAACCTGCAGCGGAGCAGGCGAGAGCAGAGGAGACGCTCGAGTCGAGTAAGCGGAGTTCGAACGATCTGACCATGACTGCCAATGGCATGTGGGATACGCGTTCGGAGAGAAACATCCACACCATTGCTGATCTTTACCGCAAGGCTATAGCCGACGATTCGCGCAACTCCGCCGCCTATGCCGGGCTGGCCAATGCGATGATCTTCTGTGCCCTGAACGACTTGATGGATGGATCCATGGCATATCCGAGCGCTGTGGAGGCTTTGCGGCGGATGCCGCAGCCGGATTCTGAACATCTTGACGCCAAGTGCCCAGCGGCATGGATTGAAATGCTTTACAACCGCAACTGGTGTCAGGCGCGAGCGGGCTTCGAAGAGATTCTTGGCAAGCGTCCAACATCGTTCGCCTTGGCCGGCATGGCGGCAGTGCACGTTGCCGAGGGCAGCATTCGAAAAGCCTTGGAGTGCGCGTGGGAGGCCTGGCGGCTCAATCCGCTGGTGAGTTCACTGGGCGCATTTCTTTGTTGGGCCGTGTACCTGAACGGAGACTTTCGACATGTTCAGGATCTGATTGCGCAGATACGATCCGGGGGCGGAGACGGGGGCTTGATTTCCGTGGTAGAAGCGCTTGTTCTGATCCAGAGCGGTTCTGTCTCCGGTAGTTTGATCCGCCTTGAGAAAGTTGCCTCCGACTTTCCACAGAATCACACGTTGCAAGGGATTCTTGGCTACGCATATGGGACCGTGGGCGAGAAGACCAAGGCCCTGAACGTGTACACACACCTGGCACACTGCTCTGGAACAAACAGAAAGAGTAACGGCTACGCGCTGGCAATCGTCTCCATGGGACTGGGCAACAACCTGGAAGCAATTGCATGGCTGGAGGCGGCATACACCGAGGGCACACTCTGGAGCCTTGGATTTCGCTCGGATCCCATTCTGAAGCCGCTCGCGGGCGACCTTCGCTTGGTTCGTCTGGTTAACAAGATTGGAGTCAGGACAAGTTACCGGGTCGAGACGGAGTTCCAAAGGCCAGCGTCCCTTTCTTTTCTGGAAAACGTACTGGTTGCAGAGAACCCATGAATTGATCCGCGTGAGATCGTAATCTGGCATCCGTATTGAAGTAATAAGTGAATTCCCCAGTCGGCGTGCTCTAGTTAGAACTTATCCTTAAACAGTGTATTCAATGGTTTCCGTTGTCGATTGTCTTGTGCATGTTGCGCTGGCCTGCGCGACGATTACATTCATGGCGCAGATCAAGTCGCGGACCCTAGCCGCAGCGATGATCTGCTGGAGACAGACCATCGCTATTCACGGATAAGTTCTAAAGCCCCAGCTTAAACAAGCTCATATATTTGACTCAATCGGCAGCGCATCACAGGTAACTCGGTGCAGATTCGAAACGGGCAATATGCCGGCCTAGGTGTCTGTCGGTCATAGCATTCGCCAAGGCCGATTCATCGGTTTTCAGGTCAGGATGCCGGATGTAGGGCGTGCAGGCAGTAGTCCCGTTGGTAGCTTATAGCGAGCC
>Ga0224555_1002395_pt1 | contig 22160 bp, 12 predicted proteins | sample 714S23034metaG_FD_180687 | JGI IMG/M metagenome (GOLD analysis project Ga0224555, IMG submission 180687) | Peat soil microbial communities from Stordalen Mire, Sweden - 717 S2 30-34 | ecosystem: Environmental > Terrestrial > Soil > Wetlands > Peat | place: Sweden: Norrbotten County, Stordalen...
AAGGAATACGCCACGGTAGCGATGGCTGTGAAACGTTATGAAGCACGACTTAAAAGACAAAGAACCCTGCAAGAAGAGTGTCGGCGGGTGCAGCAATTGTTAATTATTAAGATGTGACCCCATTTTTATTATGACCCCATTTTTAGGATCCGACGAGCCGCATGACTTGCTGACAACGCGGACAACGAGGCGCGGAACAGGGGGGCGGTGTTTGGCTCTGGGGCGGTTCCCAATCCGGATCGGCGGGTGGGTCCCAGGTTTGCTGTTCGGCCGGGCTGAGAAGCGGTGCCTGGCCAAGCAAGGCCCGGACGCGGTTGTCGCGGACTTTGGCGGCCGGATGCAACCAGCCGAAGATGCGCACGCGGGCGAAAGAGCGCGGCAGGGTGTGTTGGAGAAAACGGCCCATGAACTCCAGCGGCTCCAGTTGGATGGAGGTGTGCCGGCCCGTGTTGCTCTCGCGATAGTCCCACCGCAGTTTGCCCCCCGGCAGGAGTTGGACGATCCGGTTGGAGGTGGCGGTCTTGAAGACGTAACGGGAGAGGTAACGCAGCGCGTTTTGCCCTGAACCGGCGGCCTGGCAGCCCACGTTCCAATGCCGTTTCCACACTTTGGTCGGCACCTGCGCGAATAACTCGGGATGCTCCTGTTGCAGCCGGGTCTTGAAGAGCGCCCGACCGTGATCGCCCAGAGCTTAACGATGCTCCTCTGCTCAGGGTTGTTGGATCCGGCTGGCGAAATCGATGCTGACAGTTGCGTCGCTGGGAATGGCACTCTCGGAAGGCGCCGCCGTCTGCAGTTGGCTTTCGTATTCCTTCCACCAGGCGGCCCGCATTTCCAGGGTCCAATCCGAAGACCGTGGAGTGGCCAGCAGCAGAGCCCGGAGTTCGATCGCGGAAGCCGGGCGCCGGTCCGGCTGCTTCTCCAGGCAGCTCAGGAGGACCTGGTCGAGTTCGGCGCTGACCTCGTTGGAAGTGCGACGGCTCGGCGGAGGCGGAGGGGCGGCCAGTTGCTTTTCGTAAATCTCCTGGGCGGACGCAAGCGGAAAAACATGGTCCCCGGTCAACAGGTAATACCCGAGCGCACCCACGGCGTAAATGTCACTGCGCGGATCGCTTCGGGTCGAGTCTTCGAGAGTCTCGGGCGGCATGTACCAGGGCGTGCCTTCCAGCACATTTCTCCCGGTCCGATGGATCGGATCGCCGGACACGTCGCCGTATTCGCGGACGAGACCGAAGTCGAGAACCTTCACGCAATCGGGCACGCCGCCGCGTTCGCAGAGGAAGATGTTCGACGGTTTGATGTCGCGGTGGACCAATCCGCGGGCATGCGCCTCGGCGAGCGACTCGCACACCTGCGCCAGGATATGGATCACCCGCGCCTCGGGTGTCGGCCCGAAACGGTCCACCAGCTCGTGCAGGTTCAATCCGTGCAGCAATTCCATGGCATAGTAAAAGACACCGTCGGGCGTGTGGCCATAATCGTAAATCTGGACCGTGTTGGGATGCGTGAGCTGGCAGGTGAGGCACACTTCGCGTTCGAACCGCTGGATCGACGCCGGGTCCGCGCGATCGGGCAGCAGGAGTTTGACGGCGGTGTCGCGCCGCATGAGGGCGTGGTGGGCGCGGTAAACGATGCCCATGCCGCCTTCGCCGATCTTTTCCTGGAGGGTGTATTGGCCGAGTTGCTTTAATTTCAGCTCGGCTTCGCCCAGACGGCGGCGCCAGGAGATGTTGGCATAGGAAAAGAGGAACATTCCCATCGCGCAAAGCACGAGCAGGAGAAACAGAATCAGGAAGAGCAACTGCAAGACGCGCAACGGCCGGTAGGCCTCGCCCGCGTCGATCTGCGTGGCCACGCCGAACCCGAGCTGCGGCAGCCAGCGCCAGGCACCCACCACCGTCACGCCGCGGTAGTCGCGCGACGGCGTCGCGTCCACGCCGTCCTCGCCCTCCACGGCGTTGGCGACGATGCGGGTCAGCGGCCGGGCGCCGGCGTCCGTTTCGTGCGGCTTGAAGCCCTTCGTCAGGTCACCGCCGGGATCGCGCAGGTGCAGATTGAGGGCGGAGCTCGTATTGGTCTTGTCGAGCAGGCCCAATTCCCGAAGCTGATTGTCAAACCGGCTTCGCGAAATCAGAAGGCCCGTCTGGTCGAACGCGTAGGTTTCGCCCGATTCTCCGGAGCGCGCCACCGAAAGAATCCGGGTGAATTCCTTGTCCGGGTTGATGATCAACGCGAGCGCACCCCGGACCTCTCCTTCTACGTCCCGGATCGGAGCGGCCACCTGCATCAAGGTGACATCTCCGCGCCGCGGCCGCCCGCCGTTGGGAAATCGGTTTTCGCGGGCGAACCCGTTGGTGCCCCGCTGGGCCGGGCCGGGCCCGGCAGACCGCCGTTGCACGAGGAGCTCGGGTTTGAAAGGGGTGATCATGACCGGCTGCCGGGAGGCGAACAGCTCGGCAAACTTGTTGGTGTGGGTCTCGGACACCGGCATGCCCCTGCCCATTCGCCCGCGGCCGGAAGTGGCCACCACGATGAAATTCGTGTTCACCAACTGGGCGACTTCATAACCCATCTGATTGAGCCGCGGCCGGAAATAGGCGCTGAACCTCTCGAGCTCCAGCGGGGGTTCGGCACTGCCTCTCTCGGGCGGCGGCTCCTGGAGAATCCGCACTGCGAGTATGCGCACGGCCGGCTCTTCGGCGAGGGAATTGGCGAGCTTCATCTGGTTGGTCGTCCAGATTCCGAGAGAGGTCACATTCGCGTTGAGTGTGGCCGCCAGCTCCGCCGTGACCTGCCCCTTGATGATCTGCCGAAGCCGCGCATTCCCCCACCAGCCCACCACCGCCACCATTCCGGCGATAGCCAAGGGAACAATCCAAATCGGCTGTTTCAAACGGCCCATCATGTCAACGAGAAAGACGATGCGGACGCCGCACTGGTTTCGTCAACCTTAATGGGAGGGGGACGACGCCCGCAGAAGACATCGAGCGGAATGACGCAGAAGCGGAGGACTCAGATCCGGTAAGAGGCCGCCGGGAGTTACCCGAGCAGGGTCCTGGCTTTGGCCAGCGCATCCTCCAGCTTGCTGGCGTCCTTGCCGCCGCCGCGGGCGTTGTCGGGTCTTCCGCCGCCCTTCCCGCCCACGATCGGGGCGATCTGCTGAATGATTTTGCCGGCCTGCACTTTCGCAGTGAACTCGGGCGAGACCGCGGCGACGAGAGCAACGGCTCCGTTTGCCACGCCGCCGAGCACGATGACCCCTTTGAACCTGCCCTTGAGCGAGTCTGCCACCGATTGGACGGAATCACCGTCGGCGGAACCAAGATTGTGAATGATCGCGGGCACGCCGTTCAAGGTCTGGGCCTTATCCAGCAGACTGCCGGCGGCGTTAGCGGCGTCCCGCTGCTGCGCCGACTTGAGCTGCTTCTCGATCGCTTTCTGGTGTTCGAGCAGCGATTCGATCTTCTTTTCGAGTTCGTGCAGGGGTGAGTTCACCTTGCCGGCCAATGTCTTGATCAACTGCAACTCGTCGGCGGCTTTGCGATAGGCCTCGAGGCCCGCGATGGCTTCGATGCGGCGGACGCCGGCCGCAATCGCGCTTTCTCCGACGATGCGGAACAGCCCGATCTCGCCCGTCGCACGCGCATGGGTGCCGCCGCAAAGTTCCATGGAGTAGCCGTCCAACTTCGCGGCGTGGCCTCCGACCTGGACCACACGAACGACGTCGCCGTATTTGTCGCCGAAGAATTGCATCACATCCTTGCGCGATTTGACCTCGGCGTAGGGAACTTCCGTCCAGCTCACGCCGGCATTTTCGAGGATGCGTTCGTTGACGAGCTTTTCCACGGCGGCGACCTGCTGCGGCGTGAGCGGCGCCGAGTTGAAGTCGAAGGTCAGCTTGTCCGGTCCGACGAAGGAGCCTTTCTGCGAGGCGTCCCGGCTCACCACTTCATGGAGCGCCCAATGCAGCAGGTGGGTCACGGTGTGATGGCGCTGGATGGCGTTGCGGCGCGGGGTGTCAACCGCGAGTCTGATCGTGGACCCGGGCATGGGTAGCACAGGCGACTCACCTGTGACGGTCGGCGACTCGCCGACCGGAATGGCAGGAGGCGCGCCCTGCAAAGGATCGCCGGTGCTGCTCCCGGACGCGCCCTTCCGTTCCGTCCGGCCAGTGGCCGGACGGGACAGGCTGGTAGCCTGTTCTACCCGTTTCATTTCAATAAAATGCAACCAGGTGTTGCCGCTCTTTTGCGTGTTTACGATGCGCCATAGACTGCCGCCGGCGCTCAACTCGCCCGTGTCGCCAACCTGACCGCCCATTTCGGCGTAGCATGCGGATGTATCCAGTATCACCGCGGTCTTTTCCTTCAACCCGACAATCTCCACAATCTTCGCGGTCGTCTCCAAGGTTTCATAGCCGACGAACTTCGTGGGCGTGGTGGTCTCGATTTGCGAAAGCGAAATGACTTCCTTCTTCTGCGCGGCGCGGGCGCGGGCGCGCTGCTCTTCCATCAACTTGTTGAAACCCTCGACGTCCACGGTCAAACCGCGTTCGCGAGCCATCAGTTCGGTGAGATCGAGCGGGAAGCCGTAGGTGTCGTAGAGCTTGAAAGCGAAGTTAGCCAAAACGCTCCCTTCGGAATCAATCGCCGGAATCGATTTATCTTCCCCCTCAACCCGTGCAAAGGCTGAACTGCCGCCGAGGTCACCGGCGTTGGAGAATGATTTCATCACTTCTCGTCGAACGTTCTCTTTCGTGTGATGCTCCTGAACCGCGTTTTCGAACAATGCTATCCCCCGATCCAGCGTCCTATTAAACGCCTCCTCCTCCGTCCGAATAACCTCCTGCACGTGCCCCTTTTTCTGGCGGATTTCCGGGAAGACATCGCCCATCGTCTCGGCGAGCACGTCCACCAGTTTGTAAAAGAACGGTTCCCGGAAGCCGAGCGTGCGGCCATAGCGCACGGCACGGCGCAGGATGCGGCGCAAAACATAGCCGCGTCCTTCGTTTGACGGCTGGATGCCGTCGGCAATCGCGAAGCTCAAAGTGCGGATATGGTCGGCGATGACGCGAAAGGCTATGTCCAGTTGGACTTGTTCCTGGGTAGCACGGGCCACCGGCCCGTCCCGCCGGGCTACCAGCCCGGCGGAACGGCCGGAAGCGTCAGTCGGCAACCCGGCGTTCGTCTGCGATGCTCGCGTCCCAGCCATTCCGGTCGGCGAGTCGCCGACCGGCACAGGCGAGTCGCCTGTGCTACCCTTCCGTTCGGACAACGGCACGTAGGGACTCAAAGCTTCGATGTCCGGCGTCCAGAGCCACGGCCACGGCTCTGATTCCTGCACCAGACCCTCCGCCCAGGGGTTTCGGCACACGTAGTGGAACTTCTCCAGAAGATCCGAGTCGCCGCGCATGTAACGGTCGTAGCGCTCCTCCAGCCAGAGCGTCCCCGTCACGCCATCGATCTTGTTTATTTCCTTGGCGGAATACGATTTGATCGAGTGGAGAATCTCCGAAAGCGGCCAGAAGACGGGGCTGCCGTCCTTATCCTCCTCCTTCACGCCAGGCTGAATGATGAGGTGCGCGTGATCCGGCATGACGGAGGCGGCGATAAGGCGATAGCGCGAGTCCCGCCAGTGAAGAATACAGTCGAAAACGATGTCGCGCGCGGCCGTCGACAATTTGCGCGGTGCTATGGTGCCGATGATGACGTGATAGATCGCCCACGGTTTCTCGAAGTGCGGGAGATTCCGCTTTGAGTACGTTGCGCCGGACGTTGCCTGGGCAGCATGGGCCACAGGCCCGGGCCGCCGGGCTACCAGCCCGGCGGAACGGACTGAAGCGTCAATTGTCAATCCGGCGTTCGTCTGCGATTCTCGCGTCCCGGCCGTTCCGGTCGGCGAGTCGCCGACCGGCACAGGCGAGTCGCCTGTGCTACCCGGGAACTTGCCCGTGTCCGGCAGCGTCGAACCGTATTTTTTGCCGCTTAACTTCTCCAACGCGTCGAAGATCGGGCGGAAAATGTCGGTTTCGTAGTTCGAAATCTTCGCGGTGGCGAAGTCTTTGAATCCTTTCGTGCCCTGGATAATCGAGGTGACCCGCTCGAAGCCCATGCCGGTATCGACGTGTTTCGCGGGGAGCGGCGAGAAGCTGCCATCCGGGTTCGCGTTGAACTGGATGAAAACCAGGTTCCAAATCTCGATGCACCGGGCGTCGCCTTTGTTGACGAGCGAGCCCTGCGTGTCGCCGGCCGGTGTCAAATCCACGTGGATCTCCGAACACGGACCGCACGGACCGGTGTCGCCCATCATCCAGAAATTGTCCTTCTTGCCGCCATAGACGATGTGGACGTTCGGATCCAATCCGGCAGCCCGGAACTTTTCGGCCCAGACATCCCAGGCTTCCCGGTCCAGTTCGCTCGGGTCGCCGTCGCCCGGATTGTAAACCGTCGCGTAGAGCCGGTCTTTCGGGAATTTCCAGACTTCGGCGACCAGTTCCCACGCCCAATCGATCGCCTCGCGTTTGAAGTAATCCCCGAAACTCCAGTTTCCGAGCATCTCGAAAAAGGTATGGTGGTAGGTGTCCAGGCCGACGTCTTCGAGGTCGTTGTGCTTGCCTCCGGCGCGGATGCACTTTTGCGTGTCGGCCGCCCGGGTGTCCCTCCCCGGAACCGCTCCGGCCCATTTGCTCACGTCCGCCTTCCGTTGGCCGAGGAAAACAGGCACGAACTGGTTCATGCCGGCGTTCGTGAACAGCAGGTTCGGCGAATCGGGCATGAGGCTCGACGAGGGCACGAGGGTGTGCTCTTTCGACTTGAAGAAGTCGAGGAACGACTGCCGGATTTGAGCTGACGTCATGTTAAAAGTTACAGGTTGCAAGTTAAAGGTTGAAGGTTCTGCCCGTGCGGTAATGGACCTGCCACCCGCAACCTGCAACCTGCAACGGCCTTCCGAAACAGGTGGGGAGTTTATCCAAAATGTCGGGGGCAAGGCGAGTGCAAGTTTACACTGGCTTATCCCACCGATTGTTTGTCATTCTTCGGGAGGACGGTGGGACGGGTTAATGGTGGATTTGATGCAAACGTCCGACGACAAGCAAAGCAGCATGCGTGAAGGGGCGGGCGAAAACGTATTCGGCAGCTTGCCGCCGGAGTCGCGGGGCCGGTTCCCCGCGTTGAAGCTTGTACTCACCTACGCAGTGGCGGGCGCCCTTTGGATCCTCTTCTCCGACAAACTTGTTTCCTGGCTGGTTCGCGATCCCGCCACCGCCGGCCACGTGCAAACGTATAAAGGCTGGCTTTTCGTGGCCGTCACCGCGTTGCTGCTGTGGTTTTTAACGCAGCGGTTTCTGAATCAATTGCGGCGTTCGGAAGCCGTTTTGCGGGAAAGCGAACGTAATTACCGCGAGGTCTTCAACGCCACCGCCGACGCGATCTTCATCCACGATGCCGCGACCGGCCGCATCCTACGCGTCAATCAAGCCATGCTACGGATGTATGGATACTCCGCGGAACAGGAAGTCATTGACCTCAACGCCGACGACCTGAGTGCCAACGATCCGGCCTTCTCCCGGGCGGAGACCGAGAGCCGCATCCGGAAGGCGCTGCAGGAACAGCAGCAGATGTTCGAATGGCGGGCGAAACGGAAGAATGGCGAATTGTTCTGGGTGGAAGTGGCCCTCCGCAGTTCCAGGATCGGAGGTCAGGAATGCGTCCTGGCGGTCGTGCGCGACATCACCGAGCGCAGGCGCGCGGAGGAAGCCACGCGCGAAAACGAGCTTAGGCTTCGCACGATGGTGCAGAATGCACCCGCCATTATTTTCATTCTGGATCGCGACGGTGTTTTCCGCCTGTCGGAGGGGCAGGCTCTGGCCAAACTCGGTCTGGAGGCCGGCGAGGTGGTGGGCAAATCCGCGCTGGAGATGTACCAGGACACGCCTTCCGTGCTCGAGAGTCTTCGCAAGGCGCTTGCCGGCGAACCCGCCCGCGCCATCAATGAACTGCCGGGCGTCATCTTCGACACGGTTTACTCCCCGATTTTCGATCCTGACGGCAAACCGGCCGGCCTGATCGGCATCGCCATTGACATCACGGATCGCAAGCGCGCGGAGGAGGCCCAGATGCTGCTGGCGACCGCGGTGGAGCAGGCCGCTGAAGCCATCGTGATCACCGACGCCGGCGGCACCATTTCCTACGTGAACCCCGCGTTTGAAAAGATCACAGGTTATGCGCGGGATGAGGTCATCGGCCAGAATGCGCGCATGCTCCGGAGCGGCAAACACGATGCGGCCTTTTACCGGCATTTGTGGGAGACCATAGCCCGCGGCGAGGTGTGGACCAGCCGGATCTTCAACAAAAAGAAAAACGGCGCTCTCTACGAAGAAGAAATGATCATCTCACCGGTCTTCGATTCGGCCGGCAAGATTGTCAACTACGTCGCCGTGAAACGCGACGTGACCCAGGAAGTCGCACTGGAAACCCAGTTGCGACAGGCGCAGAAGATGGAGGCCATCGGCCAGTTGGCCGGCGGTGTGGCGCATGATTTCAACAACATTCTGACGGTGATCCAGGGCAGCGCGTCACTGCTTCTGAACCCGCAATTAAAACCCGCCGAGAAATCCGATTGTTCGCACCAGATCATCCGCGCCGCGGAACGCGCCGCCGGGTTGATCCGCCAGTTGCTGCTCTTCGGCCGCAAACAGGTCATGCAACCGGTGAACCTGGATTTGAACGAGGTGGTGGGAGGCATGACCCGGATGCTCAAGCGCATTCTGGGCGAGGACATCGCCCTCCGCTCCGATTTCGCATCCTCGCTGCCGCCGGTGTTCGGCGACGCCGGCATGATCGAACAGGTGGTCCTGAACCTCGCGATCAATTCGCGTGACGCCATGCCTGGAGGCGGGCGTCTCGCCATCGCCACCGGCGCGGAAACGCTGGATGAACGGCAGGCACAATTGAATCCCGACGCCTCGCCCGGTCCGCACGTCTGGCTGGCGGTCAGCGACACCGGCTGCGGAATCCCTCCGGAAAATCTGCCGCGCATCTTCGAGCCCTTCTTTACCACGAAGGACGTCGGCAAAGGAACGGGCCTCGGGCTGGCGACCGTTTACGGCATCATCCGGCAGCATCGGGGTTGGATCACGGTGGACAGCGAACCCGGCAAAGGCTCCACGTTCCGCATCTGCCTCCCGGCGGCAGCCGGCGCGCGCGCCGGGGAGAAACCGCCCGTCCTCCAACTGCAACTGCCGCGCGGCACGGAAACCGTTCTGCTGGTCGAGGACGATCTGCCCGTCCGGCTTCTGGTTGGCAACCTGCTTCAGCGATGCGGCTACATCGTCTTGCAGGCCGAATCCGGAGCAGCCGCGCTCCGGATCTGGTGGCAACACCTCGAGAAAATCCACCTGCTCCTCACCGATCTGGTCATGCCCGATGGCGTGACGGGCCGCCAACTGGCCCGGCAATTGCAGTCCGAAAAGCCCGATTTGAAGGTGATCTACACCAGCGGTTACAGCGCGGAAGCCGGCGAGGGACCGGCCCTGATCGATGGGGTGAATTTTCTCCAAAAACCGTATCCGTCCGGCAAACTGGCCAAGACGGTCAGAAACTGCCTGGATCACAATTGAACGCGCCTTAAGCGGCCCTGGCTTGGCGCGCTGCCCTCTTCGACACAGCCGCTCCACCGCCTTACGGACCGCGACTGTGTGCGAAGCACCAGTCGCTGCGCGTCACCCCTTTCACACTGCGCCGGAACTGTCTCCAGCCTCCCCTTTACGACCGTGCTGCGGCTGGTCCTCGGCGGACACAGCCGCGCTCCTCGGTGTTCGTGTTGACCTTTACTTTCGATCGCACCCCTCGACGGGTGGGTCATTGACAGGCGCTCCGGGGTGGGTCATCATTTCTTTCATGAAAGCCCTTATGTGTTTTGCCGTGATTTCCTGTGTTCAGATGCTTTCCGCCGGCGCCGCGGATTCGATTTACGATGTTCCTTTGAAGGACATCGATGGGAACAGCACCACGCTGAAACCCTACGAGGGCAAGGTCCTGCTCATCGTCAATGTGGCGTCCCGGTGCGGATACACCCCGCAATACGCGGCCCTGGAAGCGTTGTATTCAAAATACAAGGGCCAGGGCCTGGTCGTTCTCGGGTTTCCCTGCAACCAGTTTAACGGCCAGGAACCGGGCACGGACGCGGAGATCAAACAGTTTTGCTCGTCAAAGTATGGCGTCACCTTCCCGCTTTTCGACAAAATCGAAGTCAATGGCGACAACCGTCATCCGCTTTACGTCCTGCTGGCCGGGAAGAATTCTCCGGTGGCAGGGAACATCCACTGGAATTTCACTAAATTTCTCATCGACCGGCACGGCAATATTCTCAAGCGGTTCGAGTCGAAGGTGAAACCGGATTCGGCGGAAGTGACCGCGGCCGTCGAAGCGGCGCTGGCGGCGAAGTAGATTTCGGAGGCTAGGATACGGGCGGCGACATCCCGATATCCGCGCCCAATTTGTTCGCGGCGGCCGGATCCACCCATCTGACGAGCGCCATAAAAGTGACCAGTGTCGGGCTGTCCGGGTTCGCCTTGAACATGTTCCTGAGGCTGTTCACCACCTTGTGATAGGCCGCCGCGTACTTCTCGTGCGTCAGCCGGCTGACGTACGTTTCCATCACAGCCCGGGCCACCGGATCGGTGGTCCCATCCGCCAGATAAGGCAACTGGCAGAACACCCGGATCAGCGAGATCGGGTCGGCCTCGATCAGGGTAATCCAACTCTGCTTGATCTCGTCGGCGTCGTACCGGGTGTGCAACCGGTTTCGGATGCCGGCGGCGATCGCAACCGGGTCGGCCCTCTCGGAGATGAGCATTTTAATCTTGTCCCACGCCATCTGCCGCTCCATCTCCACCGGGATGTTTTCCATCGTCTTCTTCTGCACTTCCACCCCCTTCAATCCCAGTTGCGCGCCCAGCGCGCGTCCCAACGCCTCGGCCTCCTCCGGCGGAAGGCGGTCGGACTCCATCACGGCCAGCACGACCAGCCGCTGCAGGTCGGGTTTCACCAGCCGCACCACGGCAGCGAGCGATTCCGGCGGAGGCGCCTTGTCCAATCGCGGCGGCAGGAGGTGTTTGACAAACTCTTCGATGAGTTCGTCCCACTCCGGCATTTTGCCGGCCCGGAGGGCGAGCACGTACCGGAGCGTCTTGCCCGCCCCGCCACCCTTCCCGACGTTGTTCACGATCATTTGCCGGTGGTCCGGGTTGACAACAAATGCCAGCAGGCTTTCGGCTTCCACAATCAACCGCTCCTCGAGATCGTCACGCGGGCCGGTGATCACCATCTGCTCGATCAGGGCGGGCAATCGCTGGGCACAGAGGACGTCTGGAGCCTCGGTGTTTTGATTCTGGTAATAATGCAGGAGTTCAAGCATGAACGACAGTTTCAGAAAGGCGTTTTTCTGCGCGCGGGCCGGGTCCGATGGCGACTTGCTCCGCTGAACTTTCCGGTACAACGCCAGCAACTCCATTCGCTTGTCCGGCAGCAGGGTCGCGTGTTGGGCGAACAACGCCTCAAAATCCGGCTTGAACGCCAGTGCGATCTCCTCCGGCTTGGGACGCGGGTTCAGTTTCGGATCGGTGGTTACATCCTGGAAAAAGACCAGCGCTTCCTCGCCGAATTCCTTCATAATTCTTTCCCGGGGGACGTGCCCCTTGACCCAGCAGCGATTGGCCCTTGCGACCCGCGGCGAGAAAAACAATTCCGACCGTTCGGGCAACGACCGGAGCATTTCCGTTTCCAAGGGAGTCTCCAGCCGGATCAGCTCCTCCACCGTCGGTTTCAAGGCGGCCACCAGGTCCCGCTTTGTCTGCTCCAGCGCTCTCAGAACCATCGGCTGCGGCAGGTCGGTCTCGGCGGTGCCCTTGACCAGCGCCGCCAGCACCTGGTTCACGTGCGTGTTGTGCTCGACCAATTTTGAAACGATCACTCCCACGTCGTTGATCGGCAGTTTGCTGATTAAACCCGTGAGCAGGAGCACGAGTTCGCCGTGCGATTTCTGCCGGTGATCGATGACCCTTTCCAGAAGGAACCGCAGGGCCTTGTTTTCCTGTTCGAGCGCGTCTTTCTCCGCTTCCAACTGTGCGACCCTCAACGTGAGCGCATGCCATCCATGCTGGATTTCCTCCACCGACGCCACCGGGCTCGCCCCATTCTCCGTCTGTGTCATGCACCCCATATTGGTCCCAAGTCGCCCTCGATTTCAAGCGCCCAATGAACTGCGGATGCGATTGGCAGAGCCGGTGGATTCGGGGTGGGGCCCGCGGCCCGTCCCCAGATATCCTTTTGAATTGCTGCAAACTGACTGGCGACGAGCCGTTGCAACCCCGAATCGCCATCCTCAAGCATCGAGCAGCGCCTCCGCGTGCCTCCGCGCCGCCTCGGTCTGCCCGCCCAGCATCCGCGACAACTCGATCACCCGCTCCCGTCTGTCCAGCGACCGGACCTCGGAGACCGTCCGCCCCGCCTGGACCTGCTTGAGGACGACGTAATGCGCCGAAGCCGCCGCCGCGACCTGCGGCAAATGCGTGATGCACAGCACCTGTCGCCCAGCCGAAAGCTGCCGGATTTTTTCGCCGACGGCGTTGGCCGTTTCACCGCCGACGTTGGCATCCACTTCGTCGAACACCAGGACCGGAATGTCATCTTGGGCGGCCAGAACGGTTTTCAATGCCAGCATCACCCTGGCCAGTTCCCCCGAGGATGCGATGGCCCGCAACGGGCGCGCGGGTTCGCCCGGGTTCGGAGCGAATTGAAATTCGATGCGATCGAGACCGGACAATGGAATCTGGGATTTGAAATTCGCGAGTTCAGGCTCGCTCTCCAGCGCCACGTCGAACGTGCTCTGCTTGAACCCGAGATCCGCGAGTTGTTTGTCCACCGCCCGGGAAAGTTGCGGAATGACTTTCCGGCGTTTCGAGGACAGTTCCCGCCCCACCCGGTGCAATTCCGCATCGATCTCCCGCAAGCCGGTATTGATCCGCGCCAGTTCGGCATCGCGCTGCTCCAGGTTTCGGAGTTTCTGCTCCGCCGCCGCGCCGAACGCGATTACTTCTTCCAGACCCGGTCCGTATTTGCGCTTGAGCGACTGGATCAGGTTGAGTCGCTCCTCGAGTTGCCGGAGGGATTCGGGATCGAGATCCACCCTGTCCACATAACGGGAGAGCGCCGACTGCAACTCGCGAAGTTCGCCCACGGCCTGTCCCTGCAGGGCCAGAATGGGCGCGGCGCCGGAGTCCAACCGGTGCAATTCCTGCAGCGTGCGGCCGATCAGGCCGGCCTGTGTCATCAGTGAATTCTCGCTTTCACCGAGCAGGTCGAGCGCGGCGTGGCCCAGTTGCAGAAGTTTGGCCGCGTTGCCGGCGCGTTGATGCTCCTGTTCGACCCGGCTGTCTTCCCCGGATTGAAGGCCGGCCGCGGCGATTTCGCGGGTCTGGAACCGGAGCAGGTCGAGTTGCTGCGCGTAGGCGGCTTCGTCAACGACGAGTGCCGCCTTCTCCGCCTCCAACCCGGAACGCTGCCGGACCCGCGCGGCGAACGCCTCCCGCTCCTTCTCCAACCCGCCGAACGCGTCCAGGATGGCAAGCTGTTTGGAGGGATGCAACAGGGACTGGTGCTCGTGCGGGCCGTGGATATCGACGAGCCATTCGCCGATGCCCGCGAGGGCGGAGAGCGTCGCGGGCGAGCCGTTCACGAACTGTCTGCCGGCGCCCGAGCGCGTGAAGCTGCGCTTGAGGACGAGCTGGCCGTCGTCGCACGGCTCCAGTCCGTTCTCTTCGAGAAACGATTTCAAGGGCGCCTTCAGCCGCCGCACGTCGAAGACCGCCTCCACCATGCAACCGTCGCAGCCGTCGCGGATGAGGGTGCGGTCGGCGCGCTCGCCCAGCGCCAGATTCAGGGCGCCGATGAGAATCGACTTGCCGGCGCCGGTTTCGCCGGTGATGACATTGCTGCCCGGCTGCAATTCCAGCGTGAGGTCGGCCACCAGGGCGAGGTTTTTGATGCGCAGCACGGTCAACATGGCTACAATTATCCGACTCATTTGAGCGGATATGGAAACATTCGGCAAAAAGAATCTTTAAGCATGTCCTTTTCTTTCATCTTCCTGGGGACGGGCACGTCCCAGGGCGTCCCGGTGATCGGCAAGGAATACCCGCCCGAATTTCTGGCCAACCCGAAGAACCATCGGACCCGGCCCTCCATCTATGTGGCGACAGAACAGGTGAAACTGGTCGTGGACACCACGCCGGAATTTCGCCTCCAGATGCTGCGCGAAAACATCCGGTGGCTGGACGCCGTGATTTTCACGCACCCGCATGCGGACCATGTGATGGGGCTCGACGATTGCCGGCGCTTTTGCGATCTGCGCGGGGGGACGGGATTGCCGATTTATGCGAATGCGTTGACGATGGAGGCTTTGAGACGGGTTTACGCCTACGCTTTCCATGACGGCCCCATCCCGAAGGGCTATTTCATTCCGGAACCGCACCTCATCGACGGGCCGTTCAAAATCGGAGACCTGGAAATCATTCCGCTGTCGCTGCCTCACGGATCCCTGAACACGAACGGCTATTTGTTTGTCCAAAACGGGGAAAAACGCCTGGCTTACATGAGCGACTGCAAAGAAGTTCCTCCGAACGTCGTTGATCGGGTGCGCGGCGTCGAAGTGGCCGTCCTGGACGCCTTGCGCCGGAGCCCGCATCCGGCCCACATGTGCCTGGACGAGGCGCTCACGGCGGCGCGGCGCCTCGGGGCGGGGAAGACCTATTTCACCCACCTGACCCACGATTACGACCACGACGCGGCGCAGGCGGAACTTCCAGCCGGAGTGGAACTATCCTATGACGGACTCAAGGTGAGTTGCGCCGGGTGACACCCCCCGCCGGGGGCAACCCCGCCCAATCCGCTCCAAATCAACGCATGAAAATAGTTAGAACTCATCTCACAAATACCGGAAAGGTGGGGCGAGCGTCCTCGCGAGTCGTCTTTCTTGAGAATCAGCGGCGGCTCGCGAGGACGCTCGCCCCACCAGATAGCGTTTATAAGATGGGTTCTAGTCTCTTGCTCGCAACGCTGGCTCTCGCCGCCTCAGTCCCCTTGCGCGGAGCGGAACCCGCCAGTGAAGCCATCGTCGTTTATAATTCCAACGTGCCGGAATCGAAGGAAGTGGCCGATTACTACGCTCACAGGCGAAACATCCCGACCAATCAGATTTTCGGGTTCGCGCTCAACCCGTCTCTCAATATGTCGCGCGCTGAATACCGGGACTCTCTCCAAAAGCCGCTGGCCGCCGCGCTCGAGGAGAACAAACTCTGGCACATGAGTTCGCAAATCGTTCGGGCGACGAACGGCAAGCCGATGCGGGTCGAATGGAGGGTCAAGGAATCCAAAATCCGTTACGCGGTGCTCTGCTACGGCGTCCCCGTGCGCATCACGGAGGAACCGAACCTCAAGGAAGACGGCGACGACAAACGACGCCCGGAAATGCGCCGCAACGGGGCGGCGGTGGACACGGAACTGGCGCTTCTCCCGTGCATCGAGGAGAAGCTGCCCTTGGCCGGGCCGCTGCCAAACCCTCTCTTCGACTCCACCAACGCAGCCTGGTTCGACCCAACCAATGGGCTCCTGATGGTCACGCGGCTGGACGGTCCGAGCGCGGAAATCGCGCGCGGCCTGGTGGACAAGGCGATCCAGGCGGAGACGGACGGCCTTTGGGGGCGCGGCTATTTCGACCTGCGCCACACGGTCGATCCCGGTTACAAATCGGGTGACGACTGGATCCGTGGGGCGGCGGAGATCTGCCAGAGACTCGGATTTGAGACGGTTGTGGACGACAATCCCGAGACGTTTCCCGCGGCATTTCCGATGAGCCAGATTGCGGTGTATTGCGGCTGGTACGACGGCAACGCTTCGGGCCCTTTCACCCGGGCGCACGTCGAATTCATGCCGGGAGCGTTCGCGTATCATCTGCATTCCTACAGCGCGGCGAATCTGCGCAGCACCACCCAGAATTGGGTCGGCCCGCTCCTGGCGAAGGGGGCGACGATCAGCATGGGATGCGTCGATGAACCTTACCTGAGTTGTACTCCACAGGTTGCCGTGTTCGTGGCCCGGTTCCTTTACGATCGCATGAGCTTCGGCGAAGCCGCCTACGCCGCCCAGCCGGTTCTCTCCTGGCAAATCACCATCGTGGGCGATCCCCTCTACCGTCCGTTCAAAAAATCCCTGCAACAATTGCATCAGGAACTGCAACAGAAACACAGCAAACTGATTGAATGGGAATATCTGCGGGTCGTGGACGCGAACCTGGCCCGGGGGGTGCCGCGACCTGCCGCGGTCGGGTACCTCGAGCAACTGGCCGACACCACGAACAGCCCCGTGTTGACCGAAAAACTCGCCGATCTCTATGCCTCGCTGGGCAAACCGGAATCAGCGATCGAGACCTACGATAAGGCATTGCAACTCGACCCCTCACCGCAACAGCGCGTCCGCCTCCGGCTCAACCTGGGAGACCAACTGACGGAAGTGAACGAAAACGAGGACAAGGACAAATACAAGGAGGCCATGGCGAATTACAATGCCCTGCTGCGGGAGAACCCCGATTACCCGGACAAGGTCGGTATCTGCCATAAACTTCTGGAACTGGCGCAACGACTGGGCGACAAGGAAGCTGCAGCCGGGTATCAGGCGGAGATTCTTCAGCTCACCCCGCCGGCTCCGGTCCCCAAGCAGCCGCCAATGTGACAATGTGAATTGGCGGACCCGTCCCGCAGCAGGATCTCCGCCGTTTCACAACGACGGCTATGGAAGTCGAGCATGTAATTGGACGGTTGCGCGCCTGCCGCGCCCGAACTGCGGGCGAATTCGAGAAACCGGGCGAGTGTCTTCTCGCCGTGTTGCGCGCCTTCAATGCTGGGATGGAAAAGTGGTTGGGCCACGGTGGTTCATGGTTCAGGAATCGGGCGATGTCCGCCCGTCGAGCTTCCGTCGGCAGCAATAGCGGGGCCGCAATACAAAATCAACCGCAATCCACGGCCTCTTGCAGCCGGTCGGATTATCGGGCACTCTGCCGCAGGCCACTGGCCAGACTATGGCGTCCTTTTACGACACCCACGCTCATCTTGATTTTCCGGACTTCGCGCCGGACCTGGCGCAAGTCGTCGAACGCGCCCAGGCCGCGGGGATTACCCGAATCATTTCCATCGGCACCGACCTGGAAAGCAGCCGGCGCGCGATTGGGATCACCGAACAGTTTTCCTGCGTTTACGCGGTCGTCGGCTGGCACCCGTCACACGCCAGCGAGGCGCCCGCGGATGTTCGCGGTCCGCTGCGCTACCTGGCCCGCCACCCGAAGGTGGTTGCCCTGGGTGAAACCGGGCTGGACTATCACCGGCTCCCCGGTGGAAAACCCGGCGGCAGCGGGTTGGACGACCAACGCACCAAGGAGAAGCAGTCCGAATTATTTCGCCAGCACCTTGAAATCGCGGCGGAGTTGGGACTGAATTGCGTCATCCATCAACGCGATTCGCTGGAGGACACGATCGCCCAGTTTGCGCCCTTCGCCGGCCATGTGCGGGGCGTGTTTCACTGCTTTGGGAACGATGCCGCCACGATGCGGCGCATTCTGGCGATGAACTCCCTGGTCAGTTTCACCGGCATCGCCACGTTCAAGAACGGGCAGAACGTTCGGGACACCATCGCGGCCACACCGCCCGGACAGTTCATGCTGGAAACCGACTGTCCGTATCTCGCGCCCGTTCCCTATCGCGGCAAACGCTGCGAACCGGCCTACGTGAAGGAGATTTCGGAAGTCGTCGCACAGGTCAAGGGCTGTGCGCTGGACGAACTCGGCGCCGCCACCTGCGCCACCGCGCATGAATTCTTCCCGAAGCTGGGCTAGACATTTCGTGATTCCCCCGCCCGCGAAATCACTCGAGCGCTTCGGCCAGCACTTCCACGATGTGCCGGGCGCGCACCCGCGTCAGATGGGCGATTTGCTGCCGGCAACTGGCGCCCCCGGCGACGACGAGCGTGCCGTACGGCAGACCATTGATTTTTTCGGTCAGCGGCCGGGCGACTTCCACGGAAAGATCGTACTTCGATTCGAGCATCCCGAACGAACCAGCCATGCCGCAACATCCTGTTTTCAGGAAAGTGACTTTCATGTCGGGCAGCCGCGTCATCAGCCGGTGCAAATAGGCCGGATTGGACAGCGCCTTGGAATGGCAATGTGCGTGGATGGCCACGTACTCGGCCATGATCTGAAAATGGAGGGCTTCCGGCTCCCGCCGCAACAGGTCGTCGAGAAACTCCTCGAGTTGCCAGCAACGGGCGGCCACCGAATCGGCATCCGCAAGCCCCAGTTCCCGGTAATCCTCCACAAACATCGAGTAGCAGGAAGGTTCGAGAAACAGGATGGGAATGTCACTCGCGGTGTTTGCCAGGAGCGCGAGGTTATGGTGTCCCAGGCGCGTCACCTTGGAAAGATTGCCCTGGCTGAAAGCGGGACGGCCGCAGCACTCGCGACCGGCGGGAAGAACGACCTCGAATCCCGCCGCCTCGAGAACTCTTACCGCGGCGATGCCTATATGCGGCTCATAATAGCGCACAAACGTGTCGTCCCAGAGAATGACTTTCCCGCGCTTGTGCCGCCGCTGGATCTGTTGCCGCTGTGAAAACCAATGGTCGAACCGCACGCGGGCGTAGGCAGGCAGGGGCCGTCTCGCCGTAATGCCCAATCCCCACACCATGAGCTGGCGGACGAAAAACGAGGAAAGCAGCCCGTTGGCCAGCCACGGCATCTTGCAGCCCAGCCGCCCCAGCCGGTCAACGGAACCGAACAGCCGTTCCCGGAATCCCACCCCGTCCCTCCGGATGCGCGCGTATTGGAGCTCCGCTTTCAGCAGCGCGAGGTTGACGTTGGACGGGCATTCGGACAGGCAGGCCTTGCACGAAAGACAGTTTTCGAGCGCCTGCGCCAGTTCCGGCGACGAAAGCGCGTCAACATCGCCGAGCCCTCTGGACTCCAACGCGGCCCGGATGGCGTTGGCGCGGCCCCGCGTGGACATGATTTCCTGGCCGGTTGCGATGAACGTGGGGCACATCGTCGGCGCCTCCTTGAGGCACGCGCCGCACCCGTTGCATTGCTCCAGGTTCCGCACGAACGATTCGTCCCTCGCGGCAAAAGCCAGCACCGGCTCGAATGGCAGTTTCAACGGGTGGCCGGTGTTGATCCGCAAACGGGTATCGAGCTGGTACCGGCCGTCGGCGATGATTTTGCCGGGATTGAAAACATTGTGCGGATCGAACGAGTCCTTGATCTGTTGCATCAGCAGGTACAGGTCATCGCCGACCTGTCCCTTCATGAATTCCGTCCGCGCGATGCCCACGCCGTGTTCGGCCGAGAACGAGCCGTTGAACTGCCGCACCAGCGCGGCGACCTCCTCCGTCACCTGCCGAAACTTCTTCAGGTCATCGGCCGAGTGCAAATCGAGCACCGGCCGCACATGCAACAGGCCCGCAGTGGCATGCCCATAAAATGAAGCCTCCAGGCCGAGCCGCCGGATCACCGTCTGCAATCCCTTGTAATACTCCGGCAAATCCCTCGGGCGAACGGCCGTGTCCTCGATGCAGGTCACCGGCTTGGCGTCGCCCTTGCGGCTCGTGAGCAGGGACAGGCCGGCCTTGCGAAGCGCCCAGACGTGATTGATTTCCGACAGCGTTTGCAGGACCCGCTTTCTTGTCCCCAGCGGCCTTTTCTTCAACGCCTCGATCCGGTCCTCCACGTCTCCGTAAAACTCGATTGCCAGGATGGACTCGCATGGCTGCGTGTCACATTCGATCAGGTCACGCGCCACCTGGAACTCGCGTTTCCCCTGCGTTTGATTCAGCAGCAGGCGGTCCATGTGCTCGACCGCTGCGGGATTCAGATCCATCACCTCGATCGCCGCCTGCAGGGCTTCCGTCGCCGAATCAAAGAAGATCAGGCACAGCCCGATCTCATCCGGCGTGGGCACGATTTTGACCTGGGCGGAAACGATGGCGGCCAGCGTGCCCTCGCTGCCGGCCAGGATGTGGACCAGATTGGACGGGTCGGCTGGAAGGCGGTCGAGCCCGTAACCGGGCCAGTGTTTCACCAGGCCGGGCGCGCAGCGCCCGGCAATCCGCAGATGGTTGAACGAAACAATGTTCTCGATCAGTTCTCGCTGCTGCGGCAGAGAGTCCTGTCCCGGCCCGATCTTGGCCAGGCGCCCGTTCCCCAGGACGATGTCCAGCTCAATCACATGGTCCACCGTCGTGCCGTAAATCGGAGTGTGGGCGCCGGACGAGTTGTTGGCAATCATCCCGCCGAGCGTTGCGCGTGAACTCGTCGCCACGTCCGGACCGAAACAAAATCCGTGCGGACGCAACAAGCTGTTGAGCTGATCGAGAACCATCCCGGCGCCGACGCGCACCGTCCGCTTCTCGATGTCCAGGTCCGAGATGTGCCGGTTGCAACGCGCAAAATCGATCACCAGGCCGTCACCGATCGCCCCTCCCGCCAACCCCGACCCCGCGCCGCGCGGAGTGATCGCGACGCCGGACTGGCCCGCGGCGGCGATGATCGACATGGCCTGGCGTGTGTCTCGCGGGAACGCGACCGCCACCGGCTCGACCTGATACAGGGATGCATCCGTGGCGTAAAGTTGACGTGTCAGATTGTCGAATGCGACTTCGCAATTCGCGGCGGCCAGCGTGGAGAGCTGTTGTGTCGAAGTCATCGCGCTGACTCCATGCTATCGTCCACGCGGCGGATTGACAATTAAGAACAAGGGACCGCTAATTAAGCGCGGCATGCCGGAAGACCTGCAAATGCGAATTCATGGCGACGCCTCGCTGCCAACGCTGATTTACCTGCCGGGGTTGCATGGGGACTGGACCCTGGTGGGCGGCTTTCGCAGGGCGCTCCTCGGTCGCCTGCGGTTCGTCGAAGTCACCTATCCGCGAACACTGGAATGGTCCGTCGAGGAGTATGCCGACGGCGTGGAAAAAGCCCTCTCCGAACGGGGGATTGTCCGCGGCTGGCTTTTGGGCGAGTCGTTCAGCTCGCAGGTCGTCTGGTCCCTGGTTTCGCGCGCCCGGTTTCAAGCCGAGGGGGTCATTCTCGCCGGCGGCTTCGTCCGGCATCCCGCCCAATGGGCCGTGCGGCTCGCAGAGCGGATTTGCGGCGGCATTTCCCTGTCGCTGCTGGCGCGGGTCATGTTCTCTTATGCCCGGCTCGCCCGATTTCGATACCGGCATTCGCCGGAGACTCTCGCCGGCATTCAGGAATTTATCGACCGCCGCACTGAATTGGACCGTCGGGCGGCCCAACACCGGCTGCATCTGGTGGCCCGAAACAACCCCTCCTCCATCGCCCGGCAAATCCAGGTGCCGGTTTATGCCCTGACCGGTTTGTTCGACCCGGTCGTTCCCTGGCTTTTCGTGCGGCGCTGGCTCCGTCGTCACTGCCCGCTGCTGCGGGAATACAGGATCGTTTGGCGGGCCGACCACAACGTCCTCGGCACGGCCCCGGCCATCGCGGCGGATCTGGTGGTTCGGTGGATCAGCGAGGCTTCAAAGTTCAGGCTGGCGGAATCTCCTTGAAGCCGGCCCGCTCGTGCAGCACATTCCTCCGTGCCAGGGCCCATGGAATGTGGACTTACGAACCCCGCCAGGGCCGGAAGGCAGCAACGGTAGTTTGCTCGACATCTGCCGTGGTCGCCCTGGCAACTTAATTTCGATTTGCGATTTGCGATTGACGATTTAGTTTGTCGGTCCAATCCGCTCGTAAATCATAAATCGTATATCGTAAATGGCTTATCAGGTCATCGCCCTCAAATACCGCCCGCAACGCTTCAGCGATGTGGTCGGCCAGGAGCATGTCACCCGGACCCTCACGCACGCCGTCGAGCAGAACCGCATCGCCCACGCCTATCTGTTTTGCGGCCCCCGCGGCACGGGCAAAACAACCATCGCCCGCATCTTTGCCAAGTGCCTGAATTGCACCGGCGGTCCGAAAGCCGACTTCGATGACAACGATCCCCGGTGCAGGGAAATCGCCGAAGGCCGGTCGCTGGACGTCATGGAAATTGACGG
>Ga0224555_1002397_pt1 | contig 22148 bp, 17 predicted proteins | sample 714S23034metaG_FD_180687 | JGI IMG/M metagenome (GOLD analysis project Ga0224555, IMG submission 180687) | Peat soil microbial communities from Stordalen Mire, Sweden - 717 S2 30-34 | ecosystem: Environmental > Terrestrial > Soil > Wetlands > Peat | place: Sweden: Norrbotten County, Stordalen...
TCAATCGTCAGCAGTTGGATTTTCGGATAATCCTTGTCGTGCCAGAGTTTGGAGGTGTAGCGGCCCGCTTCGGCGGCTTCCACCCGCATGGGCTTGGACGGTTTTTCCAGCGTGATGAGGATGCCCGCCGCGAACTTCTGGTTGTTCACGTCGCCGAGCAAGGTCGCCACGTCGTTGCGCTGCACGCCGCCGCCCTTGACCTGCACCAGAATTTTCTCGCGCTTGTCCTTGCTCTCGTAGAAATAGAGCGCCCCATCCACTCCGCGATCCGCGCCTTTGCCGCCGCCCTCCACGCGCGGGCGCGCGTCAATGAGCGAGAGCGCCCATTGCTGAAACTGCCACTTGTCCAAACCAGCCAATTCCTTGGCGCTGCCGAAATCGGTGGGCTGGCCGCGCTCCTCAAATTGGGCGTCATCACCGAAAGCGTCTTTGAGGCGGCGTTTGATGAGGTTGATGGCGAGGTAGGTGACATCGATCCCAATCCATTGCCGGCCGAGCTTTTGCGCGGCGTGGATGGTGGTGCCGCAACCGCAAAATGGATCAAGCACAATGTCGCCCTTGTTGCTGCTGGCCGCAATAATGCGTTCGAGCAACGCCTGCGGCTTCTGCGTGGGATAGCCGAGCTTTTCGGCCGATTGCGCGGAAAGCGGCGAAATATCCGTAATCATGGATTGCACAGCCAGGCCGGACATCTCGTCGAGGTAACGTTTGTATCGGGGAACGCCGCCTTGCTTGTCCGGCCAGATGATTCGGCCTTCCTTGTCAAGTTCTTCCAGTTTCTCGATGGTGTATTTCCAATGGATACCCTTTCGCTTGACATTGATTCCGTGCCAGGGCTTGCCGGAACTCCCCTCGCGGGTTCCCGCGGCGGTGAGGTTGTCGGAGGCGTATCGCCGCCCTGTTGCCGGCTCAACATGCTGATAAAACTTCGCGGTGTACGTCTCGTCGTAGGGGGTATATTGTCGATTCCACGTAAAACGCTCTGACTTTGAGAAGAACAGGATCGTATCGTGAATGTGATTCCATCGGTGCGAATCGCTTCTGGCGCTCGTTCTTTTCCATACGATTTCATTTTGGAAATTCTTCGTTCCAAATATCCCATCGAGCAAAATCCCCAGATAACGACTCGCCGTCGCATCGCAATGGAGATAAAGGCTTCCGGTCGGTTTGAGGACGCGATGCAGTTCCACCAAACGGGGCGCCATCATCGCCAGATACGCCATCATCGGCGAGGCCCGAAGAAAGCAGTAGAGGGACTGCATCATATCCACAACGGCGGTATTCGGGCAATTGTCCAAGAACGCGTCGTACGTCTGCTTGGCATCGGCCCAGTTCCAAGTGTCCGTGAAGGCGTGGAACTGCGCCTGGCTCGCCTCGCCGGAGGCCTCGCGGAACAGCACATTGTAATCCGCGTTGGAATTGAACGGCGGGTCGAGATAAACCAGATCAACGCTGGCGTCGGGAAAAATCTCCCTTTTGCGCAGCCAATCCAGATTGTCGCCGAAAAGGAGGCGGTTCATGCGGATGCTGATTACCAGAAGGCGCCGCCAGGTTCAAGAGTTTACGCGCAAATTGCGAACTTGATGAACGGAAAAATTGCCTGTTGACACCCCGGCCCGCGCTCTGGTAGTTTCGCGTCGTTCCACATCCTGTTTATTTCAGGATAAAGAAAGGATTTTTATAAAAACCGCAATATTGAGTCTCGCTCTTCTCCCTGTGTTGTCAGTTCTCCCGTCAATCGCCCAGACGCCGCCGCCGGCGGATACAGCGCCCCAGGCGCAGTCGGCGGAAGATTTCAAGCCCGCGACATCCAACCAGGAGGGCAAAAAATACCCGATGGTCAACTCTGAAGGCCGTGTCCGGGCCTCGGTCGTCGCGCCCCAAGCCTCGGACGTCAAGCTCGACATCGGCGGCGTAAAATACGCCCTGACCAAAGGCGATGGCGGCGCCTGGATCGGTGACTCGCGTCCCCAGGACGAAGGGTTCCACTACTACCAGATTTGGGTTGATGGCGCGGCGGTTCCGGATCCCAGCAGCCTGTACTACTACGGCGCCAGCCGCTGGGGCAGCGGGATCGAAATCCCCGCCAAAGATCAGGACTTCTACGCTCTCAAGAACGTGCCTCATGGCCAACTGCGGGAGGTCCTCTACTACTCCAAAACCAGCGCCTCCACCCGCCACTGCTTCGTTTACACACCGCCTGATTATGATAAGGACCCCAACAAACGCTTCCCGGTGCTTTATCTGCAGCACGGCATGGGCGAAGATGAAACCGGCTGGGGCCACCAGGGCCATGCCAACCTGATCATGGACAACCTGATTGCCGACGGCAAAGCCAAGCCCTTTATCATCGTGATGGAGAACGGCCTCAACACCGGCGGCCCTGGCGGCGGCGGTCGGCGCGGCGGCGGACGGGGCGATGCGCCTCCTGGCGCGACGGCTCCGCCTGATGCCGCGGCTCCTGGTGGCGCGGTGGCTGGCGGCGGCGCGACGAACGGCGCTCCGGCTCGCGGCCCTGGCGGTCCCGGCCGAAGGGGTCCCGGTGGACGCGGCGCGTTCAACTTCAACGCATTCGAGCGGGTTCTCATTGATGACCTGATCCCCTATGTGGATGGCAATTATCGCACTATTGCCGACCAGCCTCATCGCGCCATGGCCGGCCTCTCCATGGGCGGCATGCAGACCCACACCATCACCCTGGCCCACCTCGATACGTTCTCCCACATCGGCATGTTCAGCGGTGGAAGCATCAACCCATCCGAGATTACCGACATGCCCGCCTTCAAGGAGAAGGTCAAACTGGTGTTCGTCAGTTATGGAAGCCGTGAGGTCACCGGAGGCCGCAGTATGATGGGTGGCAATGGCAAGGCCGACGTTCAATCGCTGAAAGACGCGGGCGTCAACAGCCACTACTACGAATCCCCGCTGACCGCCCACGAATGGCAGTCCTGGCGGCGCAGTCTGTACAATTTCGCCCCCCTGGTGTTCCAGGAATAGTTGATAACGCGCATTCACTAAAGGAGAAGTCAATATGAAAATTCCAATTCTAGCTCTTGCATTGCTGGCTGGTTTTCCGGCCATCGCCCAGACCAACGCGCCCGGCGATTCGGCGCATCCTTCACCGTATAATTTCCCGGGAACTCAATACCCGCGGATTGAAGCCGACGGGCGGGTGACCTTCCACTTCAAAGCCCCCAACGCCCAGAAGGTCCAGGTCTCCATCGTCAATGTTCCGTGCGATATGGTCAAAGGCGACGACGGCGAGTGGACCTACACGACCAGCGAGCCGCAGGCCCCCGGTTATCACAATTATTGGATGATCGTTGATGGCGCGACCGCGCTGGACACGGGCACCCGCGCGTTCATCGGCTATGGCCACATGTGCAACGGCTTTGAAGTCCCCAGTCCGCAGGAGAGTTTTTATGACTTGAAAGACGTGCCGCACGGCAACGTGGAGATTGAGAACTACTTTGCCAAGACGTCCAATTCCTGGCGTCACATCTTCGTTTACACGCCGCCGGGATATGAGGCCAACACCTCCACTCGCTACCCGGTGCTGTACTTGCAGCACGGCGGCGGGGAGGATGAGCGCGTGTGGACTGAAATGGGCCGGGCCAATGTGATCCTCGACAACTTGCTGGCGGAAGGCAAGGTCAAGCCCATGATTGTTGTCATGGAAAGCAGCGCCGTTGGCGCCCCCGGCGGCCCCATGCGCGGCGCACCCCCAGCCGCGGGCGCGACGAACGGCGCGACGGCTCGAGGTTCCGGCGGTCCCGGCGGAAGGGGTCCCGGCGGACGCGGCGCTTTCAACGTCGCCCCTTTCGAGCATCTTCTCCTGGATGATCTGATCCCCTTCATTGACGCCCATTACCGGACCCTCGCCGATCAGCCTCATCGGGCGATGGCCGGCCTCTCCATGGGCGGCATGCAGACCCATACAATCACCTTGGCCCACCTGGACAAGTTCTCCCACATCGGCCTCTTCAGCGGCGGCAGCATCGCCACGAACGAAATTGCCGACATGGGCGGCTTCAAGCAGAAGGTCAAGGTCGTCTTCTTTAGCTTCGGCAGCCGCGAACCCGGCGCCCCCTCCGCCAAGGCCGCCGCCGCCGCCCTCAAGGAAGCGGGCGTCAATTGTTACTATTACGAATCGCCGCTGACGGCTCACGAGTGGCAGTCCTGGCGGCGCAGCCTGTATAACTTCGCTCCGTTGCTGTTCCAGGAATGAAAATCGGCATCGTCACTGGCGGCGGAGATTGTCCCGGGCTTAACGCGGTCATCCGCGCCGTCGCCAAAACCGCCAACAAACGCAGTTGGGAAACCATTGGCATCTTGGGCGGTTACGACGGTCTGCTGCCGCCGCAGCATTATCGCCTGCTGGATTACAACGCGCTCGCCGGCCTGCTCGTGCGCGGCGGAACCATTCTTGGAACGGCCAATCGCGGACATTTCTCCGCCAAGACCGGCCACGGCGAAGTGCGGCAACTCCCCAAGGAATTGATCGACGAGACCAAAAAAGGGATGGAGGCCCTGGGTATTTCCGCGCTGGTGGCCGTCGGCGGCGACGGCTCGCTGACCATCGCGCAGCAGATGCATGAGGCCGGCATCCCGATTGTCGGCGTGCCCAAGACCATTGACAATGATCTGGCGGCGACCACCGTCACCTTCGGTTTCGATTCCGCCGTCGCCTGCGCGACCGACGCGCTGGACCGTCTGCACACGACCGCTGAGAGCCACAACCGCGTCATGGTGCTCGAATTGATGGGCCGCTACGCCGGCTGGATTGCCATTTATGCCGGCGTGGCCGGCGGCGCGGATGTCATTTTGATTCCCGAAATCCCCTTCCGTTATGAAAGCATTTGCGCCGCCATCCAGGAACGGGAAAAAAGCGGGAAACATTTCACCCTCATCGCCATCTCCGAAGGCGCCAAGCCGGCGGGCGGCGATTTTGTCACCGTCGGCGGCCAGCAGGAGAATCGCGAGAGCCGGCTCGGCGGGATCGGCGCCGTCGTCGCGGCGGAAATCGAGAAACGCACGGGCAAGGAAACGCGCCTGATGGTGCTCGGTCATTTGCAACGCGGCGGCAGCCCCACGTTCATGGACCGTGTGCTTTGCACCTTGTTCGGCGCCAAAGCCGTTGAACTGATCACCGAAGGCCGCTTTGGCCGGATGGTCGCGCACAACGGACAATTTGTCGATAGCGTGCCTCTCTCCGAAGCCATCGGACGATTGCGCACGGTGCCGCTGGACGCCGGTTTCGTTCACGCCACACGCTCCCTTGGCATCTGCCTGGGCGACTAACGAGATCACTCTCAGTCAAGAGACTTCGCTGGAGCGTTGGCTTGGCGCCATGTGAGACGCCGCCACAGTTCCTTGAGAGGCTCCAGATCGCAGTCGGGCGGCAGGCGCGTGCCGTAGGCGGCGTGGGCGTAAAGATAGGCTAGATGCCGCAAAGCCGCGTCCGCCTCGGGCAGCGGTTCCGCCATCGCCCGGCAGAATTCCCGCGCCGTCTGTTCGGGCCGCTCCTCAATCCCCTGCTCACCGGCCCAGGCCTGAAGGGCGTCGTATGTGTAAAGTATTATTTCCGCCGGCGGACGCGCGTACTCCATTCCCGCGTAGAACGGATTCTTGAATTCGGACAGCGGACGGCGCGGCGCGGGCGCGTATCCGGGCGGGGCCGACCGGACCGGTTTGCGGGCCGGAACCAAATCCAGCAGCCTGCGGAAGAAATCCCGCGCGCTCACCCAACACAAACGCAACATCTCCCCAAGCAAATGGCGGCACCGAATCACCCACCAGCCCGCCACGATTCCCGCGCCGATCAGAATCGCGGCCCGGAACCAGGCGCGGATGCCGGCGGCTTGATCTGTCAGGACTGCCGCAGGCACGCCGGACCCCGCGCCGGGTTGGTTGTTTGCGCTCCCCGCCGGCGCCGTCCCCTGGCTTTCCTCCGCCGCGCCGCCGGAATTGTTTTGGGCGACTCCGTTGTCCCCGGCCGTGCCGCCCTGCCCTTTGCCGGGCGGGTTGGCGCGGGAGGCGAGTTGGCTGGCCTGATCCAAACGGTAGTCCACCTCGCGGCGCAACGCCCCCCACGCCACTCCCGCTCCCGGTCGCGGCAGAAAAAGCGCCGCGGCCAACACGAGCAAAGCGACGCCGGCGCCGAACTTGACCCAGGCCAGCGCGATGACTCCGGGCATGCTTAGATAACGCTGTCGCAAGTACCGGCGCAGTCCCAGAAAGCTGGTTGTCACCAGCAAACCGAGGGCGGCGCCCATGTAAAGTATAAGAAACGCGAACCCCTCGCGCCGCGCCCCGGGATTGCCCGCGGGCAGCAGGACTTGCCCCACGCCAAAAAGAGGCAGCGCCGCCACCGAAAAATACACCACCCACCGCCCAGGCGCGCCCGACACGGCGCGCTTTGGCTTCGGTTTCGCCCCTTTGCGTGGCACGGCGGCAGGCGGCGGGGCGGCGGGCGGGACGCTTTGCAGCAGCCCCTGGCCCGATGAGTCCTGGTCGTCATCGATCAGCGTGCAATCCCAGACCAGCTTGTGCGCGCAAAACCACAACAGCGCCAGCAAGAGCAGTCCGAGCACATACGCGGGGTGCTGTCGGATCATGTAAAGCCAGACAACCGCGCCCAGCGCCAGACCGTAGAGCGCGGCGTACTCGGAAGATTTCTCTATGGCTATGCGCGAGATCAGCACGATCGCCACGACGAACCAAAACATCACCCACCGCACACTGCCGGCCATATGCCCGCGGTAACAAACGTCAATCAAAAAGAAACACAGACTCCCCACCAGCGCGATGATCAAGGCCGGGCTGAGAGCGATGACCATGTAATCCGCCAGCGTCTGTTGTGGTTTGCGCGGTGTCATCTCACCTCACAATCGCCGCGGAGCAAAGGGCGGAGATCGCCTCCTCGCTGTTGACCGCGCGAAAGTCGATGCCCTGGGCCAGCAGCATCTCCGCCCACTCGGGCGGCTTGGCCCATTCCGGCACCGGCTCCACGTCGAAGGCAACCACCAGCGCCGTGACCAGCAGGCCCCGCCGCACCAGGTCCCCCAGCGCCGCGGCAATCTCAGGTGTGACGATTCCCAGGACCGCCACCACCGTCGCGTCCCGCGCGATCCTCGGAGCGCACTCCCTGAGCAGCGCGTCAAATTCCAGGCCGTCGGTGTGTTCCAGGCGCGCCAGCGCGGCCAGAATCCGGCTGAACTGGTTCTCCCCTTTGGCCGCCTCAATCACCACCGGCCGCAGCCGGGTGTTGGCTCCGGTTTCCGACGCCCGCAATTGCGCGTCGCGCCGCGTCAAGAACTCCGCCCGCCAACCGTCTTCCCGGATGCGGTCGGCCGCGTCCCGCCCGTTGCTGGCGAAGGCCATTTGCTGCCCCGTGAGAAAAACGGCGTTGGCCAGGGAGGCCACGGCCACCACCGCCAGTTCCGCCGAACCGGCCGCGGCGGGGCCGGGAAAACTCCGGGCATGGAAGTCAAGCAGAAATGTGGCGCCGGCGACTCGCGAGCTTTCGAAAACGCGGCTTTGCAACTGCCCGGTCCGCGCCGTGGCCCGCCAGTGAATCCGGTTCAACGGATCCCCTTGTTGAAAGGGCCGGATTCCCGCCATGCGCGTCGGGTCCTGGAACAGCCGGTGCGCCAGGCGGATTTCCCCAATCGGCCGGCGCGACCGCAGGTTGTAGCCCTCCAGCGGCACAATTTTCGGAAACACCAGCGCGAAATCCGGCTCGGTCAGCACCCGCCACCGACGGTGCAATCCAAAAACATCGCCCGTTTCGACCAGGAGCGGCCCCAGTTGGTAATAGCCCCGCCGCTGAAACTGCACGCTGTAGCTCAACACATGCACCTCGCCGGGGGCCAGCCGGATCAGCGCCACACGCGCTCCCCGCGCTTTCAGCCGCGGCGGCCACTGCGTGAGCGCGTCACGGGAAAGCGCGTCTTCGATCAGCAGCCACGGGACGGCCCAGTAGCCGCTGTTTTGGATGGCGACTTTCACCTCGACCGTTCCGCCGATCTCCCAAATCTCCTCGTCGCGGAAACGGCGGGCTTCGATCCGGGCCATCCAGACGCGGCTGAAGAAGCGGCTCAGCAATAACACTCCCAGCAGGACGTACATGGCGTAAATCAACTGGCTCAGTTGAAGCGCCAGCCCCAGCGCCAGCAATGCCACGATGCCGAGAATCCATTTCATCGCCGGGGCGCGATGGCAGTCACGGTCGGAACCGGCACCGTGTTCAGGATTTCGCCCAGGACACCGCCGATGGTTTTCTTGCGCAGGCGGCTTTCCGGCCGCAGGATCAACCGATGTCCGAGAACATGCGGAAGCATTTCTTTGACATCATCCGGCAGCGCGAAATCGAAACCATGGACGGCCGCGAACGCCTGGGCGCAGCGCACCAGGGCCAGGCACGCCCGCGGGCTGGCGCCCAGCGACAGATCGGGGTGGTCGCGCGTCGCCTGCGCAAGCTGCACAACGTAGCGCGCCACCTTCTCATCCACATGCACCGCCCGCACCGCCCGCTGGCTGTCAAGCACGTCCTGGGCCGTGGCCACCTCTTTCAGGTCGTCGATGGGATGCCGCAACTGGTGCTGGAGCAGCATCGCTATCTCCGCCTCCGCCCGCGGGTAGCCCAGCCGCAGCCGCACCAGAAACCGGTCCAACTGCGCCTCCGGCAGCGGAAACGTGCCCTCATGGTCGATCGGATTCTGCGTGGCGATGAGAAAAAACGGCGGCGCCAAATCATAATTGACTCCGTCCGCCGTGATTTTTCCCTCCGCCATCGCCTCCAGCAACGCGGATTGCGTCCGCGGCGTCGCGCGGTTGATCTCATCCGCCAGGACGATCTGGGCGAAAAGCGGGCCGGGGCGGAACTCGAAGGCGGTGGTTTTCGGATTGAAGATGGAACTGCCGGTGATGTCGTTGGGCAGGAGGTCCGGCGTGCATTGGAGACGCTTGAAGGAGCAGCCGACGCTCTTGGCCAGAGCGCGCGCCAGCATCGTCTTGGCCACTCCCGGCACATCCTCCAGCAGCACGTGCCCCTCCGCCAGGAACGCCGTCAACAGCCACACTATCTCCTCGCGCTTGCCCACAATGACCTTGCCAATGTTCTCCTGAAGCAGGCTGGCGAATGCCGCGACGGGCGACGAACCCGCCTCCCGAACCTCCGGGTCCTTCTGCTTCGGAATCCGAATCTCCGGGAAGGCCGGGTTGTCCAGCCGCGTTTTGGCCCCGCAGTTCGGGCAGGCGACTTGCCGGCCGGACATCTCCTCGGAGAATTCCAGGTGCTGGCCGCACGAGGCGCAAGTGCTTCGGGACATCGCCGCCTTGGGTTAAAGGTACGAGCAAATATATTCGCAAATGCCGGACGGCACCGTGATGTCGAAGCCGGACTTGGCCGGGACAACGAAAGCGCCTCCCGCCGCGTACGTCTGCGCGGCGCTTTGGCCGTCGAGCTTGACGCTGCATTGGCCGGCCACAATTTCCATACGCTCGGAAGCGTCCGTGCCGAAGTGGAAGGGGCCGGGGTAGATGAGGCCGATGGTTTTTTTGGAGCCATCAGCGAATTTGATTGTGTGGCTGACCACGCGCCCGTCGAAATAGACGTTGGATTTGGCGACCACGGTTACATTGGAGAATTCGCTTGGAATCATGGCCAAAGGTTAGAGTTCACCCCGCGCAGTTTAAAGTCAAAAAACAGTCTCATGCCGGATTGGACAGCCCTCAACCGCAACCCTCACGCGCGAAATTGGGAGGTTGGGAGGTTCTTTGGATTGACCCTTATGGCCTTTGGCATTAGGATACCCCATCGCCTTCCGGCGCGTAACTCACTTGAATTTCGGCGCCGATGGGCATGACCACCAACTATATGAACACGCAACACTATGAAATTTGCATGGTCGGCTTGGGCGTCATGGGACCCAATCTCGTGGTCAACATGGCCGACCACGGCTTCCCTGTGGCGGGATATGATAAAGACGCGGCCAAAGGCACGTTTCACACCGAATGGGAGAAGGCTTGAGGACCATGAAGGCCAACGACCAACTCGAACCGACGGTACTTGTCATTTTTGGCGGAGCCGGTGATTTGACCTGGCGCAAACTCGTGCCCGCGTTGTTCGACCTCTCCCAAGACCGGAGCATGCCCGCCGATTTTTCGGTCATCGCGGTGGATCGCGTTCCCATGAGCGACGAAAAACTGCGTCAGCGGTTACACAGCGGAGTCAACCAATTCTCGCGGTTTGGCAAATCCAAGGACGCCGCCTGGAATGAATTCGCCAAACACATCAGCTACCAACAGGGTGATTTCAAAAAGCTCCAAACCTATGCGGCTTTGGGCGCCCAATGCGCCAGACTGGAAAAGGAATGGGCCGCCAAAGTCCACCGCATCTTTTACATGGCCACACCGCCGAGCATGTTCGGCGAAATCCCAAAATACCTCGGCAAGGCCGGATTGGCGCGCGACCGGGAATGGGCGCGGATTGTCGTGGAAAAACCAATCGGCTATGACTTGGAATCCGCCCTGGCACTGAATGCCATCCTGGCCGCCAATTTCGAGGAATCCCAGATTTTCCGGATTGATCATTATTTGGGCAAGGAAACGGTGCAGAACATTCTGGCATTCCGTTTTGCCAATCCACTTTTTGAGCCAATTTGGAACCGGCGCTACATTGACTATGTGACCATCACCGTGGCCGAAGCGGTGGGCGTCGAGCACCGCGGCGGCTATTACGACCACGCGGGCGCGCTGCGCGACATGGTGCAGAATCATCTGATGCAGTTGCTCTGTCTGGTGGCGATGGAGCCGATGGTCTCTTTTCAAGCCGACGAGATTCGCAACAAGAAGGTGGATGTGCTCCACGCGGCCCGTCCGATTGACCGCGACGCGGTCGCTCAATGCGCCGTGCGCGGACAGTATGGTTCGGGCAACAGCGATGGCAAAAAAGTGCCCGGCTATCGCCAGGAGAAGGGCGTGGCGCCCGATTCTCAAACGGAGACGTTTGTCGCGTTGAAACTGTTTCTTGACAACTGGCGCTGGCAGGACGTGCCCTTTTACCTGCGCACGGGCAAGCGCCTGCCCCGCCAGGCCTCGGAAATCTCCATTCAATTTCGCGCGGTGCCCCATCGGTCGTTTCCGGTTGGCGCTTCTCTCGGCTGGCATCCATCCCGCCTGGTCATGGCAATCCAGCCAGTCGAGGGTATCGTGCTGGGCTTTCAGGCCAAATATCCCGGGCCCAAAGTGCAATTGCGGCCGGTGGACATGCGGTTCAGTTATCGTGAGAGCTTCGACGCTCCATCGCCCGATGCGTATGAAACGCTGCTGTGGGACGTGATGAAGAATGACGCCACACTCTTCATGCGCGCCGATCAAGTGGAGGCGGCGTGGCAGTGGTTGATGCCCGTGCTCGACGTCTGGGCGGAGGCGCCGCCCAGTGATTTCCCTAATTACGCCGCCGGCACCTGGGGGCCTGAAGACACTCAGGGGCTGTTGGCGTGCGGGCACAGTTGGCCCCCGCCGACCGAGTTGGCCGAACAGTGCAAAATGAGGGGAAAGAACAAATGATGTACAGGCCAAGCCAAAGCCGATCCTGCCAAACTGACCGAGGAACAACGAAAACGGTTGTGGCATGACTGACTTTTTCTTCGCTCGTTCGCAGATGGCCATGTCGCTGGCCTTCCACATTATCTTCGCGACCCTGGGCATTGGGATGCCGTTGCTTATGGCCATAGCGGAGGGCATGTATCTTCGCACCCGGCGACTCGTTTATCTCGATCTCAGCAAGCGATGGTCGCGCGGCACCGCTGTTCTCTTCGCCGTGGGCGCCGTCTCCGGCACCGTTCTGTCTTTCGAACTTGGCTTACTATGGCCGGGCTTCATGGCAATGGCCGGGGCGATTATCGGCATGCCCTTTTCCCTGGAAGGTTTCGCCTTTTTCACCGAAGCAATTTTTATCGGCGTGTATCTCTATGGCTGGAACCGCCTCTCCCCCCTGATGCACTGGCTTTCGGGTTTGATCGTCGCGGTCAGCGGGATCTTTTCCGGCATTTTCGTTGTGACAGCCAATGCGTGGATGAACGCTCCCGCCGGCTTCAAAATGGTTGACGACCGGATCACAGATATTGACCCGATTGCGGCCATGTTGAATCCGGCCAGCATTCATGAGGTCCTGCACATGACGCTGGCGGCGTTTGTGGCAACGGGTTTCGCGGTGGCGGCAGTCCATGCGTTCTTTCTGCGACGTGACCGGAGCAATCTTTTTCATCGCAGCGCGCTGGGGATTGCGCTGGCGGTCGCGTGCCTCAGCATCCCGCTGCAAATTCTCAGCGGCGACTACAGCGCCCGCTTGGTGGGCCGGTTGCAACCGGCCAAACTGGCGGCGATGGAAGCGCATTACCGAACGCAATCGGGAGCGCCCTTGATCATTGGGGGGATCCCTGACGATCGCACGCGCGCGACCGACTATGCGATCAGCATCCCGCGCGGCTTGAGTTTGCTTCTCGCCAACAACGCCGACGCCAGAGTCGTCGGGTTGGAAGAGTTCCCGCAAACCAACTGGCCCAATGTGCGCATTGTTCATTGGTCGTTTGACCTCATGGTTGCCGCGGGAATGGCAATGCTGGCTTTGGCCGCGTGGTCGGGCTGGTGCTGGTGGAAACGCGGTCCCCTGACCGGTCATCCGCGCCTGTTGTGCGCATTGGTGGCAGCCGGCCCTCTGGGGTTTGTGGCGATTGAAGCAGGCTGGATCGTGACCGAAGTCGGACGCCAACCTTGGATCATCTACGGCGTGATGCGAACTGAAAATGCTGTCACGCCGATGCCGGAGATTGTGGCGCCCTTTGTCATTTTCACCGCATTATACATTTTTCTCGCCTTCATCGTCTTCTTCCTGCTGCGCCGCCAGTTTATAGAGACAGCGGGACCCGTTTCCGAAACTTCCGCCACTTCAACCCATGCTTGAACTCACCGTTGCCGTTTTCATGTTGCTGTCACTGATCCTGTACGCCCTGATGGGCGGCGCGGATTTTGGCGGCGGCATGTGGGATTTGCTGGCGGCCGGTCCGCGCGCCGTGCGGCAAAGGAAAGCCATTGCCGATGCGATCGGCCCGATTTGGGAGGCCAACCATGTCTGGCTCATTTTGGTGATAGTGCTGCTGTTCACCGGTTTCCCGGCTGGTTTCGCCGGGATGATGACGGCGCTGAACATTCCGTTGACCGCCATGCTCATCGGCATTGTGCTGCGCGGCTCGGCTTTTATTTTCCGCAAATACGATTCCAGATCGGACGGGGCGCAACGCCGCTGGAGCACGGTGTTTGGCATCGCCAGCTTTTTTACTCCGTTCTTTCAAGGCCTGATCCTCGGCGCCTTGACCACCGGTAAGATTCGCATCGTGAAAGGGCAGGTCATGAGCGGATTCTTCGCCGGCTGGTTGACACCGTTCGCACTGGCCTGCGGCGTATTCGCCTTGGGACTGTTTGCTTTTCTGGCGGCGACCTATCTGACGCTGGACACACAGGATCAGCCCGATCTGCAAAATGATTTTCGGCGGCGGGCGCTTTGGTCCGGCTTGACCCTGGCGCCAATTGCGGGAGTGGTTTTTCTCGCCTCCAAACAAGGCGCCCCGGAAATGTATGATGGATTGACGCACTGGTGGGCGCCGCTCCTTCTGGCTTGGACGAGCTTGACGTCCATTGTCACGCTGGTGGCTCTGTGGCGGCGGTGGTTTGCCCTGGCGCGAATGGCCGCCATCAGCCAGGTCACACTCATCCTTGTCGGGTGGTGCCTGGCGCAATACCCTAATCTCGTCACTCCGGACCTCACCGTGAGCAACGCTCACGCCCCTGAAATCACCTTGCGCTTGCTGGTCCTGGCTTTGGGGGCCGGCGCCATTGTCCTCCTGCCCTCTTTGGCTTTCCTGTTTTATCTTTTCAAAGGCAAGGAAAGCCGTTGATTTCCCGGTAGGGTTTTCCCCATGGAAAAGTGTCAGTCCGTCGCATATCCTTGTTACGCTGTCAGCCTGCGCGGCTTTTGACTGCCTTTCCAAGTGAAGCAGCTGCCAGGCAGCCGGACTAAGCAAATCAAAGCGACGATGAAAACTTTGTTTACGGCGGCAAGGGTTTGCAGGGGGATCCGGTGTCACCTAACTTCGCCTTGCCAAATTAGAATTCAAAGGCCACGTCGCTGAGGCGGGCGCGGATTTCGGACAGCACGCGCTGTTCCCCGGCGGCGTCTTTGGCGGCAAAGGTGACGCTGAATCGAAGGCAGGCTCCGGCGTCATCCCACGGAACGGTCGATATGAGCTTCTCGGTGATGAGCCACTGGGAAACGTCCTCCGCGGTGTCAAAGGTCCGGCGCCAGCCTTTGCCGGCGGCGGCTTTGGGGGCCGTGACATAGAGAAAGAAGGAGCCTTTGGGTTTGGCGGCGGCAAAGCCCGATAGTTTCAGGACTTCAACCAGGCCGGTCATGCGGCGGGAGTACTTGGCCGCGATTTTCTCGGTGATTTCCCGATGGTCAAAACCGTAGGCGGCGGCGTGCTGGATGGCCAGGAACTGGCCCGAATCGGTATGGTCCTTGAGGTCGGCGTAGGCGCGGACCAACCGCTCGTTGCCGGCCACAAAGCCACAACGCCAGCCGGTCATGTTGAGGCTTTTGCTGGCGGAATGGAGTTCCAAGCCGATCTCCCTGGCGCCCGGCGCGGCCAGGAAGCTGAGTGGTTTCCCCTCGAAAACCAGAGCCGCGTAGGCGGCATCGTGGATGACGACGATCTGATTCTTGACGGCAAAGGCGGCGACGCTGGCGAAAAACTCCGGCGTGGCGCTGGCGCCGGTGGGATTGTTGGGATAATTGAGCACCAGCGCCTTGCACCGGCGCAGGATTTCCGGCGGAATGGAATCCAAATCCGGGAGAAAACCATTGGACGCGCGCAAGGGCAGTTGATGGGCCAAGCCGCCGTAATAGGCGGCGTGCGTTCCAAAAACCGGGTAGCCCGGCGTGGTCATCAGAACGTAATCGCCCGGGTCCACCAGCGCCGCCGGCAGTATTGACAGCGCGGCCTTGCTGCCGATGGAGTGAACCACCTCAGTTTCGGGATTGATGCCCGGCACCCCGAACACTTTATCGAGGTAACGGGCTGCGGCTTGTTTGAGGACCTCGTCGCCGTTATCGGCGTAGCCGCGATTCTCCGGTTTGCGCGCCTCCTCGGCCAGTTTGGCGACCACTTCGGGAAAAGCCATCTCGTCAGGTTCGCCGACACCGAGGTCGAGAATTTCCGCGCCCGGATGCGCGGCCAGCGCGGCCCGTTTGGCGCGCTTGATTTTCTCGAACTTGTAAATGGCGGCGGATTTCCCGTAATTCTTCCCGCCGATGCGCGCGGCAAACAGGTTCTGCAAGAATGTGTCAGACATAACGAACAATATAATGCCGTATTTTAAGGGAGCAAACAAGCTGTTGCGGGCTTGTATCGCGCTCCAAATGAGGGTAGGTTCGCGGGGAATGAAAAGCGTTCCCGAGAAAGCCCCTTCCGTCCGCGAAGCAGTGAAAGCAGCGCCGCGCAAATCGCCAGGGATTTTTCCAGTCTTGGTTGGCGCCATTCTGATCGTTGGGGCGGCGATTGCCTACAAGGCCACGCGAAGCACGCCGACGCCCGAGCCGACGGCCCCCGCCGACGCCAGCACGCCAACTCCCCAGACACCCTCGCCCAACGTGCGCCCGATCATTCCACGGGCCGAGACAATTTCCGAGACCGCCCCAACACCCGCCCCAAGCCCCGCTCCGTCCCCTGCCCCGCCGGAAACAGCGGCGTTGGATCCGGCCGTGGACGCGCGTCAGTTGGTTTCGGCGCTAACGTCGCTGGATAGCAAGCAGCCGATCACGCCCGATCAGGCGCAGAAATGGAAGGAGAGCTTGCAGAAGCTGATACGACAAGGGTCGTCCTCCGTGCCCGGCATGCTGGAGTATCTGGCGCAGAACCTGGATGTCAATTACGCCGGGGTCAGCGGCGCGGGCGTGCTGGGCTACAACTCGCTGCGGAGCGCATTGCTCGACGCGCTGGGTCAAATTGGCGGGGCGGACGCCACGGCCGCCATGCTGCAAACGATGCAAACGTCGATTTTTCCGACCGACATCGCGACAGTGGCCAAAACGCTTGAAGCCCAGGCGCCGGGACAGTATCAACAGGACATCGTCGGCGCCGTCGAGCAGCAATTGGCGCGTGCCGCACAGGACCAGTTGGGGGGAGCCAATGTCGGGCCGTTGTTCCAACTTCTGCTCAGCGAAGGGGCCAGTGGCGCGGAGATCACAGGCGACCTGGCGAAATACTACGGCAATTGGCCCTATTACTCCGCCATCGCCCTGGCCACGATTCCCGACAACGCCGGCGTGCCCGCCTTGATCCAAATCGCGCAAGGAGAGCCGGGCGGCAGCCAGGCGGCGGCGGCGCAGGCGCTGGCCCAACTTGCGTCGCAAAACCAGGACGCCCTCAGCGCTCTCTTGAACCTGGCCAAGAACGGCCAACTCCCCGACTCCATCCTTGCCCAAATCGGTCCGTTCCTGGCCGGGCGCCAATACGCGCTCGGACCGCCGGCGGACTTGACCGCCGGAGGCCTGCAAACCTATCACATGGCCGGGGGCAACCAGGACTTCTCCTCCTACGACACCGGGACCTTGACAGCGGCGCAAATCAACCAGCGCCTTGGCATGATTGACCAGTTCCTTCAAGCCATCCCATCGACCGACAGCGCCGCGCAAGAGGCCCTGCAAGCGCAGAAAAACATCTTGACAGGCAGACTGCCAAAGTAGAATCACCGCCTGCCCTGTTTAGGAACTCGGACGGAAGCGCCGCATGGCGGCTTCGTCCTCGGCCATCCAATCGACCCTCTGCTCGCGCGGCAGGAGAGGCAATTCGGGCAAGGACGTGCCTTGGGCCTGAAGCCGCGCCGCAAGGTATAAGAGCAATTGTTGCTGATCACTTGCCGACAAAGCATCGGTTGCCGCCTCAATCTCTGCAAGGGTGATCATGGGCGAAAGCTATCACAACTGCCGCCCGCATGCAAGAAAAACTCAAAATCAGACGACCGCCGCCTACACGCGAAATTGGATCGCGCTGCTCTCTGGCACCTCGTGGGCGCAAGGCTGGTTGAGGGGCGAGTCGGGCTGGCGCTCGTTGGCGGAGACCAGCTTGTTGGCCAGCAAAAAGGCCTCGACTTCCTCGCCGCTGACATCGGTGAGCATCCGCCCATTGACTTCGACGCACGGGCTGAGCATCTGGCCGCTTTTCTCGATCATCTCCTGGCGCTGATTCGGGTCGTTGATGATGTCCCGGTCTTCGAACGGCAGGTCGTACTTGCGCAGCACGGCGCGCACGCCCTGGCTCCAGCCGCAGGTCGGTTTCAAATAGGCGATTACTTTCGGTGTATCCATAATTTTTTAATACTCTCCTTTAATATACCTTAATTTGACCCGCTGGCAATCTCCCTTTTCACACGGCTTCAATTCTCACTTCCACTTCCATTTTCCGTTGCCGGCTGCCTTTGTAATAGCCAGTGACAGGCGGCACATCGGCGTAGTCGCGGCCGGTGGCGATTTTCACGTACGCGCCGTCTATCTGGCGGTCGTGCGTGGGGTCCAACGGGCGCCAGCCCAACACCGGCAGGAAGACCTCCACCCAGGCGTGGGTGGCGCTGGCTTTTTCCGATGCCAGATACCCGCTGACGTACCGGGCCGGCATTTTGAGCGCCCGACAAAGCCCCAGCATCACATGGGCATAATCCTGGCAGACGCCGCGGCCGCTGGCGAGCGCCTCGCGAGCCGGAGAGTGGACGTGGGTCGCTTCGGGCGTATAGACCAGGCAGCCGTGGGCGAAACGCATGATCGCCAGCGCAGCCTGCCATGCATCGGACGCCCCGGCGCTCGCATCGACCGCCCGGCGCCAGGTGTCCAGTTCAATATCGACAAATCGGCTGGGGCCGAGATAATCAAAACATTTTATAGTTTTGACAGCTTCCGCGAGGGCCGTCAACGGCGCCAGGGACGCGTCGGCGGGCAACGGGGCGGGAGGATGCGTGGCGACGACCGCCCGGCTTTCGATCAAGAGACTGCTGTGCGGCGCGGCGATCTCGAAATGATGGACGCAATTGGCATTGAAGTCGTGGTACTCGCGGAAGGGCGCCGCGGGCGTCGCGGCGAGAAAGAACGATTCCACGGCTTGCTGCTCATCGGCCGGGGGCTTCAGGCGAACGTCATTGAAACTGTCCCGCGCCGGCGCGCTGTAGGTGTAATGCGTGCGGTGTTGGATTCGCCACTTCATTTGATTTCACAGGACGTTGACCGTCACCCCGGCCCTGACCACATGCTTTCCGCCGCCGGTGATGATGCCGCTGACGGGGCTGACGTCGCCAAAATCGCGCCCGTAAGCCAGGGTGATGTGTTCGGCGCCGGGCATGAGATTGTTGGTCGGATCGAAATCGACCCAGCCCAATTCAGGGCAATAGACCGAGAACCAGGCGTGGGATGCGTCGGCGCCGGTCAATGCCGGCCGGCCGGCCGGGGGCAACGTGCGGAGGTAGCCGCTGACATAGCGCGCCGCCAGGCCCATCGACCGCAGGCAGGCGATGGCCAGATGGGCGAAGTCCTGGCACACCCCGCGCCGTTTCTCCATCACGACCTCCAGCGGCGTGGCCACCGTCGTGGCAACCTTGTCATACTTGAAATCGGCGTGGATTCGCCGGTTCAGGTCCAGCACGGAGGCCAGCAATGGGGTGTCCGCCGCGAAACTTTCCCGGGCGTAATCCGCCAGGCGCGGCGCCGCCCGCACCATGGGAGAGTCAAACACAAATTCATACGGCTCCACCGTCTCGGGCGAGACAGGATCGGACAACATCCCGGCCACGTTCCTCCAGGGGGGCGAAAGGGAAAGGGCCGGCGGCGTGGAGGCGGCGACGGTGACGCGGGAGCGGGCGATAATCTCAAGCCGCGAATGCACTTCCTGGATGCTGAAAAAACAAACTCGATTGCCAAAATAGTCCACCTTCCCCTTGCGCAGCGCCGGCGGAGGATCAATCCGCAGTGAGAATTCTTCCAGCGTCTGGCCGGGCAGCGAGCGGGGTTCGACCCGCGCCGCGTGTTGGGAAACGGTCACGGCCTCGCTGTATGCGTACAATGTGCGATGGATGATCTCGCAATTCATGGATCGGCCCGCCCTCCGGCGCGGGATATGGTGGAATGGGCAAAATAACTGGCGGCGATGGCGTCGGAGAGGCGCGGCAATTCGCGCAAGATATGCTCGATGACGCGGCCGACGTCGTTCTCCTGCCAGGAATCGCCCGTCCGCTTCAAGGTGCGCGGGTCCAGCAGGCGCAGTGAGGTCAGGCAATCCAGCAACACCCGGTGGCCGGGGCTTGGGAGGGCGTTCTCACGCTCGCCGGGCAGCCGGTCATAATGCTTGACCAACTGGTTCAATTGAAAGAGCAGCGACCGCGGGTTGGTGTCGTCCAGCAGGATCAGGTCATACACAGTGGCGATGTTGGGCAGCACGTTGTAGCGCCCGCGATACGTCAGGGTGCTGTCAGCCACTTCCAGCACGGCTTCCAGCACGCTGGGATTGTCCGCTTCCACCAGCCCCAGGGCGTGGTCCAGGAACGTGCAGAGAAAAATGGACCGCTCGATGCGCTGCCCCATGTCCAGAAAACGCCAGCCGTGGGCGCGCGTCATGTTCTCGCGTGCCAGCCCGCGGAAGGCGGCCAGACTCAGCAAAGCCTGGTTGAGCACACCCATCGCGTCGCCAGCCAACATCCCCAGCGTGCTGGCGGGCATCGCCAACCGCTCGGCCAGGCCGCGCAAGACCTGCCAAAGATCGTTCGAGGTGCGTTCCCTCAGGAAGACCGCCAGCCGCTGCAAATCCTCCGCCCTGGCCCGCAGGCTTCCCGGCCAATCCAAATCAAAGATCGCCGCCAGCAAGCCCGTCTCCAGGGCCTGCCCGTTCCGCTCCGCCTCCGGCCCGCCCGCCTCAACCTCCGCCGGCAATTTGAGCGTTTGCAATATCGGCGCCAGCGGCAGTATCACCCCGCCCGTGTGCTCCTGACTGAACCGGGAGAGCGCGCTGCGCAACAGCCGCGCCGTCGCGTCCGCCCGCTCCGCGTAACGGCCCAGCCAGAAAAAATTGTCCGCCAGCCGGCTGGGAAGGTTGTTCCCCACCCGCCGCAACTGAACTCCCACGCCCGATGGCTGCAATAGCGTTACTTCCTCGACGGGTTGGTCGCTCAAAACCCAGGTATCTTTGCTCGCTCCCCTCCGCTGCATCGAAAACGACCGGAGGTTGCCGTCCTCCCCGACACGCGTCAGGCCGCCGGGCATCGCCTTGTAAGAGCCGTCCACCGCCACCAGATAAACGCGCAACGCCACCGGGCGCGGGGTCAGACCGTGCGGCCCCCACGAGGGCGCGGTGGAAAGCTCGATTGGTTCCTGGGCGGCAAACAAATGGGGTTGGAATTCGATGCGGTGCTTCAGTTCCTCGCGTTGTGCATCGCTCAATTCGGGCGCGGAATCGGACGCAAAAGGGTCCCACCGGAAGGCTGGCCTGACCGGCAGGCGATCCAGGTTTTGCAGGACGTGTCGTCGGGCCGCCTCCTGTCCGCACCACCAGGTGGCAATCGAGGGGATTCTCAGTTCCTCCCCCAGCAACCGCTCGCAGAGGCCGGGCAGGAATGCCATGAACGACAGGCTTTGCGCCAAACCGCTCCCCAACGCGTTGGCCACCGCGACGTGCCCCGCCCTCATCGCCTCCAGCAACCCCGGCACACCCAGGGTCGAATCGTTGTTCAATTCCAGCGGATCACAAAACTGGTCCTCCACCCGGCGCAAAATGACATGCACCGGTTCAAGGCCGCTCAAGGTCTTGAGATAGACGCGGTCGTCGCGCACGGTGAGGTCCTGGCCCTCGACGAGCATGTAGCCCAGGTAGCGGGCCAGGTAACTCTGTTCAAAATACGTCTCGTGGTAGGGGCCTTGCGTGAGCAAAACCACTCGCGGATTATCCGTGGGCTGCGGCGCCAGCGCCGCCAGCGACGTTTGCAGGCTGCGGAAAAACCCCGCCAGCCGATGGATGTGAGCGCTGCGGAACGGTTCAGGCAACGCGCGCGAGGTGACCAGCCGGTTGGCCAGCGCGTAACCCGCCCCGGTCGGAATCTGCGTGCGATCGGACATCACCCGCCACCGCCCATCGGCCGAACGGGCCAGATCAGCCGCGTAAAAATGAAGAAACGTGTCCCGCGGCGGACGTATGCCGCTGCAGGGACGCAGGAAATCGGGTTGGGCAAAAACCAGCGCCGGGGGCAACGCCCGCGAGCGGATCAATTCCTGCGGCCCGTAACAGTCGGCCAGGACCTGGTTGATGAGCGTGGCACGTTGCACCAGGCCCGCTTCCAGCGAGCGCCATTCCTCAGCCCCTACAACCATCGGAATGGGGTCCAGTTGCCAGGGCTGTTCAAAACCCTGCGCGCCGGACTCGTGATAGACGTTGTAAGTCACCCCCTGCTCGTGGAGGAGGCGCCGGCAGGATTCCCGGCGGCGCTGGAGTTCCGCCGGGCCGAGCTGCTGGAAGGCCGCCGCGAAACAGGCGTAGTGCGGGCGCATCTTGCCGTCCGCAAAAAAGCCCTCATCGAAACCGCCGGAAGCCCGCGGATAAGCCGCGAGCAAGTCCGTGGCAGGCGGTGGCTCCGTCACAACAATGGCTTCACTCATGTCGTGCGTGAATTGTAGCGCACCCGCGCCCCGTTGCCAAATTGAATAAATCAAAGTGCGAATAGGCGCAAACAGCCGCAAATAAGCGACCGCAGGCGTCCTGTATTCAACAGCCACTGAATTCCCCTTTATCGTTATCGCCAACATATTCGCCTCCTCATTTTGAGGCCGCCCAACTCCTCCAGCGCGCTTTTTATCATGCACAAGGGTGCACAAGCCTGCATAAACCGCCCAAATCTCCGCGCCGCAGGCCGGACAAGCACACGACTGGATTTGCCGGACGCTCCCTCGCAACACCAGAACCCTCCGACATCTGTCCCTTCTCCCCGGGGGAGAAGGTTAGGATGAGGGCGATCCCCGCTGAATTCTGTCCTCCGCCCGGGGCGGTTCCGCGCTCTCAAAC
>Ga0224555_1002398_pt1 | contig 22143 bp, 16 predicted proteins | sample 714S23034metaG_FD_180687 | JGI IMG/M metagenome (GOLD analysis project Ga0224555, IMG submission 180687) | Peat soil microbial communities from Stordalen Mire, Sweden - 717 S2 30-34 | ecosystem: Environmental > Terrestrial > Soil > Wetlands > Peat | place: Sweden: Norrbotten County, Stordalen...
CCCACCACTTGAGCATCGCGGCTTCACTGGTGTGCGGCTGTCCCGCCATCCGAAGTCCGAGGGCGTGATAGCCGAGCGCCCGGACCGCCGAAACGTAGGTGCTGTGTTCGGCGATCACGAACGAGACGCCCTGGTTGGCCGCCAGGGGCCGGCCGAATGTCTGACGCTGTTTGGAGTATTCAATCGCCATGTCGAGCGCGCGTTGTGCGGTGCCGATGTTCATCAGAGCGATCAGTGTTCGGCTCAAATCGAATTCGTGCATCACCATGCCGAATCCGCGTCCGATCTCGCCGAGTACGTGGCTGTCCGGTACGAACACACCGTCGAGGAAGATAGAGCCGCGACCCAGTGGTTTGAATCCGGGATCACGAATCGTCTGGGTAGTGACCGCGGGATCGGCCATGTCGACGAGAAACATTCCAATGCCTTTGCCGCCCGAGCCGGGTTCGGTCTGCGCGATGACGATCGCGACATCGGCGTGCACCGCCTGGGTGATCGAGGTCTTCTCGCCCGAAAGTTGCCAGCCACCGTCGACCCGGGTGGCCCGGGTGGAGAGATTCGCCGCGTCGGACCCAGCCCCCGGTTCCGTCAGCGCGAGGCAGATGACGGCCTCGCCGGCGATACCGCGGGTGACCCACCGGTCGCGAACTTCGTCGCTGCCGTGTGCGGCGAGCAGAGCATTGCTGACATTTGCCGCGAACGCCAGGTAGGCGATGGAGGGGTCGGCATAGGCAAGTTCCTCCACCGCGATGCCGACGGCCAGCACGTCGCCGCCCTGGCCGCCCGCCGATTCGCTGATCAGTAGTCCGAGCAGCCCTGCCTCGCCCAGTTCAGCGAACTCGTGGAGCGGGAACTTCTCGCTTTGCGAACGGGCCAGCATCGAGTCGGCGTAGCGCGATCGGGCCAGCGTCCGGACCGACTGCTGAAAGGCGAGGTGGTCTTCGCTGAGGGTGAAAGGCACGGTCGTGTGCACGTTTTATTCTCCTATCGTCCTTGGTAGATCGGGGTGCGTCGGGCAGCGAACGCCGCGATCCCCTCGGCGAAGTCGGCCGAGCCGCACTGCTTGGCAAGGGCCTGTTGCTCGGCGGCCAGCGCGTCCCGAAGAGATTGATCGGGTGCGTCGTTGATCAGGCGCTTCATTCGACGCAGCCCCAGCGGGCTCTTGTCGGCCAAGGTGGCGGCGAGTTCGGATAGCCGGGTGTCGAGCTCTTCCGGGTCGACGATCTCGCTGACCAGTCCCGCGAGCACCGGCGACGACGGCGGAAAGTGATCGCCGGTGAAGGCCAGGTATTTCGCCATGTGTGCGCCCACGACCCGCGCCAGCCGAACCGAGCCTCCGGCGCCGGGAATCAGTCCGTAGTTCGCGTGCGCATCACCGATGCGTGCTGCTGTCGAAGCCACCACGATGTCGCTCGCGAGCAGCAGCTCGAGTCCGCCGGCCAGCGCCAACCCGTTGACACCCGCGATCACCGGTTGGGCAAGTGCGGCAAGGCGTTCGATGGTCCGGCCGGCGTAGGAGACGAATTCGACAACCTGGCTCGGATCGATCTCGCCGGCCGCGTTAGCGATGGCCTTCAGGTCAGCGCCCGCGCAGAATGCCCGGCCGGTGCCCGTCAAAACAACCACCCGAACGGATTCGTCGGATTCGATCTCGTCCAGCGCCAGGTTCAATTCGTCCAGCAGGCCTGGGCTGATGGCGTTCATCGCCGCCGGACGTTGCAGCCGTAGCCATACGGCGGCTCCCTCACGGTGTTTCGCGAGGGTCGGCGATAGGGCCGTGGCGGTGTTCTGGGTGTCGGTCATGTCAGTTGACTGCCCTCTCGAGGCCCGCCCAATAAGTGGCGCGGAGCACCTTCTTGTCGATCTTTCCGACTTTTGTCAGGGGTAGCTGGTCGACCACCTCGATCGACTTCGGAGCGTGGTGCGGGCCTTTTCGGGCTCTGACGCTGGCGATCAACGCGTCGGTGTCCGGTGCGGCGCCGGGCCGGGGCACCACGAAGGCCTTCACCGCCTCACCCCACTTCGGATCGGGTACCCCGATCACCGCGGCCATCGACACCGACGGATCGTCGGCCAGCACGTCTTCGATCTCGCGGGGATAGATGTTGAAGCCACCCGAGATCACCATGTCCTTCTTGCGGTCCACGATGTGGAAGAAGCCGGCATCGCTGCGGTAGGCCATGTCCCCGGTGCGAAGCCAGCCGTTGCGCAGCACCTCGGCGGTCTCGGCCGGGCGCTTCCAGTAACCCGACATCACCGAACGTGACCGCACGCAGATTTCGCCGACCGTTCCGTCCGGCACCGTCTGCCCGTCCTCGTCGAGCACCTCGACGAGCGCCCCGGCGACCGCGCGACCACACGAGGTCCGATTCTCCGGATCATGTTCGGACGGCAGCAGGCAGGTAGCCATGCCGACGCACTCCGTCTGCCCGTACCCCTGCAACAGGATCGGGCCGAACGCCTCTTGTGCGTCGTCGATGCGCGCGGGCGACATCGGGGACGCACCGTAGACGACGGTCTCCAATGAGCTCAGGTCGAACCGGTCCAGGCCACCCTGATCGAGCAGCGCGTAGAGCAGGGTGGGGATCGTGAACACGTAGTTGATGCGATGGGTTTGCACCGCTGCAAGCCACTGCTCGGCGTTGAAGCCCGCCTGCAAAACGACGGTGCCGCCGCGCAGCAGCGTGGGAAGGATGGGCAGGACACCGGCGTGGGTGATCGGGGTCGCAATCAGGGTCCGCGGGTCCAACGGCAGTCGGTGGGAGGCGATCAGCGTGAACGCCTGCTGGACCATCGCGCGATGGGAGATCATGGCGGCCTTGGGCCGCCCGGTGGTGCCCCCGGTGTACTGCAGCCAGGCAATGTCTTCTTCCTCAGCATCACCGCGGGTGAGCGCCTCCGGTTTCTCCTGGGTGCACAACGCCAGCAGGTCCTCGCCGACGGCGGCCGGGCCCAGCGTGAGCAGATGCTTGACGCTGGCGGCCCGGGCGAGAATCTCGGCGCCGATGTCGGCGAACTTGGGATGGACGACCAAGATGTCGATCTCGGCGTCCTCGCACAGCTGGACATGGTCGTCGACAGATCCCAGCGGGTGCAGCCCGGTGTACATCGCGCCGCTGAGGTAAGCCGCGGCCTGCACCAGCCAGACGTCGGGGGAATTGACGCTGAGCGCACCGATGCAGCTGCCCTTGGTGCTGCCCTTGCCTTCCAGTACCGCGCGTATCCGACTTGTTCTGTCGGCCGCCTCGGCGTAGGAAACCGAGTCGTCCCCCTGGATGAACGCCGCACGCTCGGGGTGGCGGGTGAGTGCTTCGACGATCAACGCCGAGTATGAAATGCCGCTCTGTGGCTCAGTCATGATGTCCTCTCAGATGTGGGTGGGTCTCGGCTAGGCGTTGGGCAGCCGTGCGCCGGCGTCGATCGACAGCGTCGTCGCGTTGAGGTACCTGTTCTCGACGATGTGCATGACCAGTGACGCGAACTCGCCGGGTTCACCCAGTCGCGACGGATTGAGCACCGCACCGCTGAGAGCCTGAACCGCCCTGGGGTCGATGCCGGCGAAGATGCCGGTGTCGAACAGGCCGGGCGCGATGGTCACCACACGAATGCCGTATTGCGCGAGGTCACGAGCCGCCGGAAGCATCAGGCCGATCAGACCGGCTTTGCTCGCGCTGTAGGCAGCCTGGCCCTTTTGCCCCTCGAACGCGGCGCCCGACGAGACGTTGATGATGACCCCGCGTTCACCATCGGGCCCCGAGTGTGCGTTTCGGGTCATCAGCTCGGCGCACTGGCGCATGACGTCGAAAGCACCCACCAGGTTCACATCGATGACCCGCTGAAACTGCTCGATATCGAGCGGCCCGCTCTTGCCGAACACCTTCCCGGGGTTGGGAATACCCGCGGCGTTGACGCAGACGTCGACCCGGCCGAACGCATCGGAAACTTCGGCGATCGCCGCGGTGACAGAGGCACGGTCTGCCACATCGGCCGTCACCGCGATGGTTGTTGGGCCGGCCTGTTCGACGACCGAACGCGCCGCCTCGGTGTTGCGGTCCAAAACCGCCACCCGCGCTCCCGCCTTCGCCAGGGCCAGGGCAGTGGCTCGGCCCAAACCCGACCCGGCGCCGGTCACCACTGCAACTCGATCAACGATGTCCACTGCTTGCCGATCCTTCCGTCGCGGCTGCTTTTCTAAACCAGTCAGATGTGACTGGTTTTAAGCTAACACCAAACCCTCTGCGGGTCAACGATCGGACCGCCCTTTCTTTAACCGCCATGCGCGACCTCGGCTGCTGACAACGCGCCAAGTCAAGGTTGCGGGATCGGCACGCAAGCCTGAGGGATGCACTGTCCTGGTGAACAGCTGATCGGCATACGAGGAGCTCCTTCGCGAGGCGAACAAGACAGCCTCTCGCCGCGTCCCCCTGGCGCCCCTTGCCGCCTCGCACCCGGCATTGACCAAACAGCCGATCCCTGCTTAACTAGGCATAAATCTAGTCAGATCTGACTGGTTTGCAAAAGAGCGGGTCGAAGTGGACATCTCGAATCGAGTAGCTGCCGTCAACGGGTGGGAATCGCTGAACGGACCGATCAACTTGGTGCGGTGGCGACGAACGCAGCGCAGCTGCTGATGGTGGGTTCGAGACGGGCGAGGACGGCTCGCCGTTTGAGGTGGTTGCGCAGGAGCCGATGTATCGGCTGCGCCGGTTCTTCCCGGATGCCGACAGCAGCGGACGGCCAGCGGTGATCCTCGTCCCGCCGATGATGTTCGTGGCCGAAGTCTATGACGTGTCCTATTCTTCGTCGGTGGTGCGCGTGCTGCATGACCACCCACGACGTAGTCGGGCTCGGTGAGGAGAAGGCGAATGACCGAGACACTGCGTGCTCGCACGAGCGTCGTCGCCGCGCTGGACCGCGTGCACGCCCGGCGGCTACTGCAGCGCGTGGGAATCCTCGACGAGCCGCCCGGCCCGGTCGGTTCGGACACCCCCGAGGTCATCCAGCTCCTCAGCGAACCGTGGTTCGACGAGCGGCTGCGCGAGGCGGCGGACCAGCTCGAGCGCGATCACCACGGCGTCCGCACCGAGGCGGCCGGCTACCTGCGCGAAATGTCGGCGGCCCAGGACGAGCGGCCGATGGAGGCCTGGCACCGGTTCGGCCATTGGATGATGCGGGCCTACGACGTCGTCGTCGACGACGACGCCATCGCCAAGCTGCGCGAGCTCGACCGGAGGTGCACCCTCGTCGTGCTGCCGTCGCACCGCTCCTATCTCGACGCCTGGGTGGCACCCCATGCTCTGATGGGTCAGGGGATCTCACCGACGTTCATCTTCGGCGGAGCCAACCTCAACTTCTTTCCGTTGGGCACTTTCGCGAGTCACACCGGCATGATCTTTATCCGGCGGCAGACAGCCGACCTACCGGTATACCGGATTGCCCTGCGCGCCTACATCGGCCAGCTGGTCCGCAACCGGAAGAACCTCAGCTGGTCCATCGCGGGCGGCCGCACCCGCACCGGCAAGCTTCGCCCGCCGATGTACGGCATCCTGCGTTACGTCGTCGACGCGGTGGAGGCAGTCCGGGGCGCCGAGGTGCTCCTTGTCCCGGTGTCGATCGTGTACGACCAGTTGCACGAGGTGTCGCTGATGGCCACCGAGGCCCGGGGCGGGGCCAAGGCGCCTGAGGACCTCCGCTGGCTGGTGCGGCTCGCCCGGCAGCAAAGGCATCGGCTCGGCAGGGTATACCTCGACATCGGCGAGCCCCTGCCGTTGCGCCGGCGGCTTACCGAGCTGCGGTCAGACGACACGGCCAGCGGGCACGAGATCGAAAGGATCGCGGCAGACGTCTCCCACCGGATAAATCGGGCGACCCCGGTCACCGCGACCGCCGTTGTCAGCCTCGCCCTGCTCGGTGCCGACCGAGCGCTGACCCTCGCCGAGGTGCTGGCCACGGTCCGTCCGCTCGCCGACTACATCAGCAAGCGCAACTGGCAGGTGGCCGGTTCCGCGAACCTCGCCGACGGGTCGATCATCCGGCGAACCCTGCAGGAGCTGGTCGCATCCGGAGTGCTGACCAGCTATGACGGCGGTACCGAGGCGGTGTGGCGGATCGGCGGGGAGCAGCACCTGGTCGCCGCGTTCTACCGCAACACCGCGATCCACATGCTGGTCGACCGGGCCATCGCAGAGTTGGCGCTGCAGGCCGCGGCCGACGGCGACGGCGAACCCGGGGGCGCGGTACTCGACGAGGCGTTACGGCTACGCGAGCTGCTCAAGTTCGAGTTCTTCTTTCACGCCCGCGGCACCTTCGAGTCTGAACTCGCCATGGAGCTCCGACTCATCGGGGCCGCGGGCGACGACGCAGCGAAGGCCTGCACTCAGGCCGACGCCGATCGCCTGCTGCGCGAGGCGGACCTGCTGCTCGCGCACCTGGTGCTGCGACCGTACCTGGATGCCTATCACATCGTGGCCGACCGGCTTGCCGCGCACGGGGACGACTTGGACGAGCAGCGGTTCCTCGCCGAGTGCCTGGGGGTGGGCAATCAGTGGCAACTTCAAGGGCGCATCACCAGCGCAGAGTCGGTGTCGCTCGAGCTGTACAAGACCGCACTGCGGCTCGCCCGGCATCGGGACCTGGTGGACGGCTCCGGTCCGTTGCTCAACAAGCGGCGGCGCGAGTTCGCCGAGCAAATCGCGGTCACCACACGGCGGGTCAGGCAGATCGCCGAGTTGGCCCGGGCGGCGCCGCGATGAGCCGCCCGGAGCAGGTGCGCGATGTCATCCAGGCCGTACTGGACGGCCCGAGCAGCCCACGGATCGGGGCATTCTTCGCTCTCGACGGCACGCTGGTTGAGGGCTACACCGCGGGGGTGATCTACGCCGATCGGATCAAGCGCGGCGATATCGGCGCGCGGGAGTTCCTGCACACGCTGTTCGCCGCGGTCGACGCGGCGTTCGGCGGCGATTGGGCCAAGCTCGGTGACGTGAGTGTGGCCGGGCTGCGCGGCCAGAGCGAGGACTTCATGCTCGAACTCGGCGAGCGGCAGTTCGTGCAGAAGATCGCCGGCACGATCCGTCCGCAGGCCCGCGATCTGGTGCGGGCCCACCTGCGGATGGGACACACGGTAGCGGTGGCCTCGTCGGCGACCAGATTCCAGATCGAGCCGGTCGCCCGCGACCTCGGCATCCCGAATGTGCTGTGTACGCAGGTTGAGGTGGTCAACGGCCTGCTCACCGGCGAGCTGGACGGCCCGATGCTGTGGGGCGAGCCGAAGGCTGCGGCTGTGCGCATGTTTGCCAGGCGCAACAAGGTCGACCTGAAGGCGAGCCACGGCTACGCCAACGGCGCGGAGGACGTGCCGTTCCTGTCGTCGGTCGGCCACCCGAACGCCCTCAACCCGCATCCTGGCCTCGCCGACGCCGCACGGGCGCAGGGCTGGCCGATCCTGAACCTGCGCGCACGACCCAAGGCCGGGCTGCGGGCCTACCTCGGAACGGCAGCGGCAGTGACCGGCCTGAACATCGGCATGGGATTCGGTATCGCCGTCGGTGCACTCAAGCGTGACGCCCAGTTTGGCCGCAACATCGGCATCCCGCTGGCCTTTGACGCCGCGCTGGCGCTGGCCGGTGTGAAGCTGGACGTCATGGGCGAGGAGAACCTCTGGAATGCCCGGCCCGCGGTGTTCGTCGGCAACCACCAGAGCTCGCTCGACGGGTTCGTGGTCGGCTCCCTGCTGCGCCGCGACTTCACCGTGGTCGGCAAGAAGGAAGCCCGCTACGACCCGCGGATACTGATCGGCGGGGTGTTGATCGATCCGACGTACATCGACCGGTCCAACCTCGAGTCGGCCAAGAAGGACCTGGGCGCCCTCGTCGAGCGGATCAAGGGCGGCATGTCGGTGGCGATCATGCCGGAAGGCACCCGGACCGCGACACCACAGCTGCAGCGGTTCAAGAAGGGCGCCTTCCACCTGGCGATGCAGGCCGGGGTGCCGATTGTGCCGATCGTTCTGCGCAATGCAGGCGAGCTGATGTGGCGCCGCTCGATGATCATCAATCCCGGCACGGTACAGGTCGCTGTGCTCGATCCGATCCCGACCGTCAACTGGTCGGCCGACACCATCGACGTGCACGTCGAGCAGGTTCGCAAGCTGTTCGCGACGACCTTGGACACGTGGCCCGGAGGTGCCAGATGATGGCGAGGCAGCTCAGCGTCGCGGTGCCCGTCGGGGACGCTGACCGCGGCCTGCGACAGCCGCCGCCGGGACACGAGCTACACGGCGAAGCGGGGTGAGTGATGAGTCCTGATCTGAGCAACCAGCAGGCGTGGGCAGCGGCGGCCGGCTGGGGTCGCGAGACCCGGATGAACGAGATGGAAGCGTTGATGTGGCGGTCCGAGCGGCACCCGCGGCTGTCATCGACCATCCTGGCACTGATGGTGCTCGACCAGCCGCCGGAATGGAATCGCCTGGTCGCAGCCCATGAGTGGGGCTGCGAACTGATCCCGCGCCTCCGGGACCGGGTGCTGGAGCCCGTGCTCCCCGTCGGCCCGCCCGTCTGGGTTCCGGACGATCAATTCCAGCTCGACTACCACCTGCGTCGCACCCGGCTACCAGGCGCGGGCACGATGGATGCCCTGCTCTCGTTCACCTCGTCGTTCGCGCTGTCTCCACTGGACCGCGAGCGGCCGCTGTGGGAGGCGGTGCTGGTCGAGGGTCTCGACGACGGCAAGGCCGCGTACGTACTGAAGATGCATCACTCGCTGACCGACGGTCTCGGCAGCATCCAGCTGCTGTCCTTGGTGCAGAGCAGAACTCCCGAGCACACCGAGGACAAACCGCGTCCCGAGCCCTGTGCACACGCCCACGTGGATTCCGACCCGGTACAGCTGGCCTTCGACGAGCTCGGCGAGCAGGTCCGCCGGATCCCCGGAGTCGCGGAGCAGGCGCTGCAGGTCGGCACCAACATGCTGACCAACCCCGGCCGCGCGATCTCAGAGGCGATCCGGTACGTAGCTTCGATGCGCCGCGTGCTGTCGACAGGGCCCGCGAAACCATCCCCGTTGTTGCGCGAGCGCACCGGGCGGCTCTGGCGGTACGGGGTGCTGGAGTGCGAACTGAACGAACTCAAGGCTGCGGCCAGGGCCGCGGGCGGCTCGGTGAACGATGCCTTCGTCGCCGCGCTGCTCGGCGGCATGCGCCGCTACCACGACCTGCACGGCATCCAGATCGACACCCTGCCGATGGGGATGCCGGTGTCGCTGCGCAAAAGCGATGACCCGATGGGCGGCAACAAGTTCGCCGGGGCACTATTCGCCGCTCCCGTCGGGATCGAAGATCCCGCTGAACGCATCAGCGCAATCCGCGGTCTCGTGCTGTCGGTGCGCACCGAGCCCGCGCTGGACTCGGTCGCCTTGCTGGCACCGGTCGTCAATCGGCTGCCTTCGGCGGTCGGGGCCGCCATGCACCGGCTCGCTATGTCGGTGGACATGATCGCGTCGGACGTTCCCGGCTCGCCGTACCAGACCTACATCGCCGGGGCCAAGGTCGAACGGATGTACCCGTTGGGCCCACTGCCCGGGGTCGCGGTCGCGGTCGCGATGGTCTCGCACGTCGGGACCTGCTGCCTGGGGTTCAATATCGACGGCTCGGCGGTCAAGGACCACGATGTGCTGATGCGCTGCTTCGCCGACGGACTGGACGAGGTGCTTCAGGTGGGTTGTGTGGCGGGAGAAAAACAGTGACCCCCCATGTCGAAGGCCGGTTCATCGGCGCGGCGGGCAAGCAGATCTACTGGCAGGGTTGGCTGCCCGACGGCGACCCGACCGGCGTCGTCGTGCTGGTCCACGGCTACGCCGAGCACAGCGGGCGCTACCTGCACGTCGCGCAGCGGCTGGTGTCTGCCGGTTATGCCTCCTACGCCGTGGACCACTTCGGGCACGGGAAGTCGGAAGGACCGCGGGCCAACGTCAACCGGATGTCCGAGGTCGTCGCCGACATCGACCGCGTGGTCCGGATCGCCGCGGCGCAGCACCCCGGTCTCCCGGTGTTCCTGGTCGGTCACAGCATGGGTGGGTTGCTCACCCTCGACTATGTGACCAAGACGTCGACCGGCAGCCGGTACGCGCTGACCGGGGTCGCCGTTTCCGCGGCGGCGATCGACATCTCGATCGCTTCCGGGCCTGAGCGGCTGCTCGCGAAGGTGCTGTCCAAGTTCGTTCCGAACCTGGCGGTCACCCCGTTGGACTCGACAATGGTCAGCCGCGACGCGCAAGTGGTTGCCGACTACGACAGCGACCCGCTGAATTATCACGGCCGGATCAAGGCGCGCACGGGTGCCGAAACCATCGCTACCGCTGAGAAGGTGAGGGCCCGACTGACTGAGATCGATCTTCCGATCCTGATCATGCACGGCAGTGACGACAAGGGAGCTGCGGTTTCGGGGTCGAAACTGCTTGCCGAAAAGGCGTCGTCGAAGGACGTGACGCTCAAGCTCTACGACGGCCTCTATCACGAGGTCTTCAACGAGCCGGAGCGCGACATCGTCCTTGGCGACCTCGTGGACTGGCTCGAGGCTCGCACGTAGCGGCAGGCATCGGCATCCGCGAGACATTGGCTGACGTGTGTGGCGTGTTGCCGGACGCCAGCCCACTCCGGGAGTTTCGCAAGGCGCTGCGACGACTCCATCCAGTCGCGCACAAGACCCCGAGCGAACTAGCTCGATGAAGCGGTGACACCTGGGGACCATCGCTATGTATTCGTGCGCTAATCGCTCCCGTCGAAGGCTCCTTCTGAGTCCTTCATCTCCTGCACAACACCGCCTCCGGAAGCTTGCCTATCACGCTCCCCTCAGCGTTCGTGACACACATGGATTCAGGCTAAGCGGGTTCGCTTTCTTCGCCAGCCGGGGTGCGCCAGAGGCCTTCGAAGGCGTCGAAAGCAGTCGTCGCGCCGATGACCACCTGATGGACCGCACGAGAAATTGGCAGATCCAGCGAGTACCGATCGGCCAACTCGACCGCTGACGCCGCGGTCCTGACCCCCTCCGCGACCATGGTCATCTCGGAGAGGATGTCATCGAGCTTCCGGCCCATACCGAGCTGCTCGCCCACATGGCGGTTCCGGCTATGGGGGCTGATACAGGTGGCGATCAGGTCACCCATGCCGGCGAGGCCGGCAAAGGTAAGGGCTTGACCGCCCATCGCGATGCCAAGCCGGGTGAGCTCGGCAAGGCCGCGGGTGATCAAGGTGGCACGGGTGTTGTCGCCCACACCGAGCCCCTGAGCCATGCCGACCGCGATGGTGATGACGTTCTTGAGGGCCCCTCCAACCTCGCAACCGATCACGTCCTGGTTCATGTACACCCGCAGCCGGCGGCGGCTGAACACGTCCTGCAGCGCGCGGGCCACGGTCAGGTCCGGGGTCGCCAGGACCGTCGCCGCCGGCTTCCCCGCCATGATCTCCGTGGCCACGTTGGGACCCGTCAGCGCTGCCGCCGGATGCCCGGGGAGTACCTCCTTGACCACCTGGGTCATGCGCAGCAGCGAACCCGGCTCCAACCCTTTGGCCAGGCTCACCACAGGGATCCAGGAGGGCACATAGGGCGCGGCCCGCTCGATGACGCCGCGGAACACATGAGAGGGCATGCCGAGCGTCAGCACCTCCGAACGTGCTAGGGCATGCTGGAGATCGGCGGTCGCCTGGAGCCGTTCGGGAAGCCGGAACCCGGGCAGGTAACGCTCGTTGGTATGCGCCTCGGCGATCTCGCGGGCGACCTCGGGCTCCCAGGCCCACACCATCGCGTCGTTCTTGCCGGACACCAAGGAAGCGACAGTGGTCCCCCAGGAGCCGGCACCAAGCACCGTCACTCGCATTCCTGGCCCTCCTCGTTGTCACGAGTCTCGGATACCCAGGCGGCAGATCACACAGCCTACTGGTGGAACGGAAAGCATTCCAGCCGGTCTCGGCCAGTCAAGACCTACACCGTGGTCTGGACCGAGCCGGTTCTCGACGAATTCGGCTTGCCGGTGTGTAGTACCACGCGGTATCCAACCGCAAGGTGGCGGGCCCTTGCCCTCACCCAGCATCCGATCCGCGGTCGCCAACTTGCGCACAACCTGCTCAGCAACTGTGTCGCTTCCTCGTCGTCATCGCCATCGAGCCTTCCTGCCCACATCCTGGGCGGCAAGACTCCCACACCACCTGGATCACCGAGCCGAGGTCACGGCACGCGCTTCGGTCAAGGACGGCCACCATATAGGCGAAGAGTCCGGTGGACCACACGATCCAGGGACGCACTGTTGCGGAGCCCTTTCGTTCCGAGTAGTTGAGCGCGGTGTGAGCTAGCGACAACCGATTCAGCGGCGCGAGGCGACGCAGTTATGACCCGTCGCGCACTGCAGCAGCACCGTGACCGTAAGGACGTGCCCGGCGACAACATGGAGCAAAACGCCAGGGGTTCATGATCGAAATCGGACAGTGCCTCCGGGCGTCAGCTTCTTGACGCGACCACGGCATTCCACTTCAGCCCCGCCAACGCCCCGTGGATCCACGCTGATGATCGCGCCCTTCCCGCTCACCCGCAGGTGCAGGTGCAGACCGCGGTAGTGGATCGGGAATGCCAGCAGGCCAAGTGTTTCCGGCCAGTTCGGGGCGAGGATGATGCGATTCTGACGGGTTTCCAGCCCGGTGAAGCACCGCTGCATGAGGTCGACGCTGCCGGCCATCGCCGCGAGGTGAATACCCTCCGACGTGGTGCCGCCCTGGATGTCGGCAACGTCGGACTTGAGAGCCTGTTGGAAAAACTCCATTGCTCGATCGCGGTTGGCCCGGGCCAGCACCCAGGTGTGCACCACACCACTGAGCGTCGACCCGTGCGACGTGCGGGCCATGTAGTAGTCGACCATCTTCGGGACCTGGTCGGGCATGAAGCTGTAGCCGAGCCGATTGAGCAGCTCACGCAACTCCGTCGCCGACATCAGGTAGAGCAGCATGAGGACGTCGGCCTGCTTCGAAGCCTGGTAGCGGTTGACGTCCTCGTTCTCGGCTTCCAGGATGCGGTCGAGGCGTTGGATGTTGCCGTACCGCTGGCGGTAGCGATCCCAATCCAGTTCGTCCAACTCGCCATATCCCTCGAACTGGCTGATCACGCCGTCGTGGAACGGGACGAACATCCGTCGACTCACACGATCCCATTGCGCCAGTTCATCACCGTGCAGTCCGAGCGTTTCCAGCAAGTCGAGCCGGTTCGGCAGCGGCAGCAAATTGAGCGCGTCGAAGGCCCGCATGATCACCCAGACCGCCATCACGTTGGTGTACGCGTTGTTGTCGACGCCGTCGTACGGCGCGCCGGGGTAGCCCGAATGGAATTCGTCGGGCCCGATGACGCCGCGGATGCTGTAGCGATCGCGCTCTTCGTCGTAGGTGGCCCTACTCACCCAGAAGCGCGCAATCTCCGCCAGCAACTCCGCGCCGTAGTCGATCAGGTACGCGAGATCCCCGGTGACCTGATAAAACTTCCACGCGTTATAGGCGACGGCGATGCCGATGTGGTGCGCACGGCCGCTGGGATCGGGGTTCCACCGGCCGCTACGCGGATTGAGGTGCAGGCGTTGGCTTTCCTCGCGTCCGTCGCTGCCCGATTGCCAGGGGAACATCGCACCGGAGTAGCCGGCCGCCCTGGCGGCGCAGCGTGCCTCGGGCAGGCGCCGGTAGCGGTATAGAAGCAGGGACCGGGTGATCATAGGCAGCCGCAAGTTGAGCACCGGGAAGATGAACAGCTCGTCCCAAAAGACGTGGCCACGATATGCCTCACCATGCAACCCGCGAGCCGGCACCCCGACGTCGAGCTCAGAGCTGTTCGGTGACACCGTCTGCAGCAGATGCAGGAGATGCAGCCGCAGAATGCGCAATTCGTCTGCGTATTCGTCGAATTCGATGGACAGTCGCTCCCACAGATGTGCCCAGGTGAGCAGGTGACGGTGCCGTATCTCGGCGAACCGGCCCTGGCGGCCCAGCCAGCGCTGGGCATCGACAGCAGGTTGCGACGTCGCGACATCGCGCCCGATGAACAGGGTCACGATCTTTTCCACCGTCAACGACTGACCCGCTGCCAGGTCGGCGACGATTTCGTGACCGATCTCGAAGTCCCCCTCGACGAGCCGATACCGAGCCGGCACTGGAGTCTCTTCGCGCCACACGGTGGTCCGCGCGGCCAGGGCAATGGGGATGCGCGACTGTGTCGTCTGAACTGTCAGAAGCACCGAATTGTCCGAAAGCTCCCGCTTTTCCAGCGAATCGAGGTGATCGCTGGCCAAGTCCCGGTAGCGCTCGACCAGCGCGTTCCGGACGTTGCCGTCCAGCGTCGAGCGAATCTCGATCGTCCCTGACCAATCCTCGGCGACGATCGTCGTCGCAAGAGCACCGACGTGGGGCATGTGCATCGCGACGAATCGGTGTTGGGTCACCGAACTGGTGCGTCCGGCCGCGTCGCGGAAGCGCACCTCCCTGGTCAGTATCGCGCCGCGAAGATCGAGAGTCTGCCGGTAGGAGAGCAGCGTGACTTCGTCGATGTCGAACCAGCTGCCGCCGTCGACACGGAACGTCAGCGGAAGCCAGTTGGGCAGGTTCACCAGGCTCTCGTTGTCGATTGTGATGCCCGATACGTCGTCGACGAGACGGTTGTACACCCCGGCGGCATAGGTGCCCGGGTAGTGCACCTGGCCGGCCTTCGACTCCGGCGCAGCGCCCCGAGTGGCGAAGTAGCCGTTACCCATCGTGCACAGCGCCTCACGAAACTTCTCGCTGTGCGGGTCGTACCCCTCAAAGGTGAAATCCCAAGCTTGGGCAGACGTCTGGTGTTTGTAGGCGAGCCATTGCGATCCTCGCTGGAGGAATTCCCGCACCTGATCGGGACTCTGGAGGGTGAAATGGGCGGCCGACCTGCGGTCGCCATCCTCGTCGTGCCGCACGACGATCCCTACGCCGTCGAATCGAACCGTGTCGAACGCGTCTTCGTCGGTGAGGTCGTCGCCGATGTACATCGCCAGCAGGGATCCCGACGGGTCGATGCGATCACGAATCCAGGCCAGCGTGGTCCCCTTGTCCCAGTCGATGTCCGGCCGCAGTTCGACTACCCGGCGACCAGTCGTCACCCGCAGGCCATCTCGCTGCCCGAGCCGGTGTGTTGCCGCGACGATCTCAGCGACGCGCTCCGGTGCGACCTCGCGGTAGTGAACCGCGACGGCGAAGCGCTTGTGGTCCACGCGTACTCCCGGAATCTGCGCCAGGCGGCCGCGTAACTCGCCGGCCGCGCGCTTGAGGACTGGCACCGCGGTGATGGCCGCGTCGTTCTGGTGATAGCTGCCGTCCGGTCCTATCAGCTCGAAGCCGTGGCTGCCCGCGTACCAGATCCCGGGTATCCCGACCCGGCTCTGGATATCTGCCAGGGCGCGGCCGCTCAATACGGCGACGGGGCCCAACGCGGCCAGGTGTTCCAGCGCCTCGGCCGCTCCGTCGACGAGCTTGGCCGCGCCCGGATCGGACGCGATCGGGGACAACGTTCCGTCGTAGTCGAGGAACACCGCCGACTCTCGGGCGCCTAAAACGCCGACCAGCTGACCGAAGGACTCCACCGCATTCGGGATTTCCGACATGCGTTTGTCACCCGTGCGAACCGTGACGTCGGCCAGGTCGGTGACCACGACGTCGGCACCGCACTGCAATAGCTCGTCGGCGTGTCCGGTCCGGTCGACGCCGATCACCAGTGCGAATCCGCCATTGCGGCCCGCAGTCACCCCGGCGTCGGCGTCATCGACGACCACAGCCCGATCCGGAGGCACACCGAGTCGGCGCGCGGCTTCGAGAAAGACCGCGGGGTCAGGCATGCCCGCAAGCCCGAGTTCGTCCGCAACGACACCGTCGACGCGGACAGGGAACAGGTCATCGACCCCGGCGGCTTTCAAGACTTGTTGACAGTTGCGGCCCGACGAGTAAACCGCTGTTGCGACACCGGTATCCTGTAGCTCTCGCACCAGGTCGACCGTCGCCTCGAACAGCGGCACACCGTCGGCCAACAGATCCAGAAACAGCTGCTGCTTGCGATTGCCAAGCCCGCACACCGTGTAGTCGCCGCCGTCCGATGGCAGGCCGCGCTCCAACGAGATCCCCCGCGAAGCCAGGAACCCGGCGACACCGTCATATCGGGATTTGCCGTCCACCAACCGCCGGTAGTCGTCATCGGTGAAGATGGAGTGATCCTCGCCCTCGTCTGCCGGCCGTCGTGCCAGGAAGTCGTCGAACAACCTCGCCCATGCCGCCGCGTGAACCGAGGCGGTGTCGGTCACCACACCGTCGAGGTCGAAGATCACCGCGTGGTGGCAGCGCGGGTCGATGGTGACCGGCAGCTGCATGGCAAACTTCTTTGCTCGAACTGATAGCCGCCTGCGCGGCAATGGAATGAATGCCTTCGACCATCATAGAGGCGGCGCTGCGCGGCGATGGCGCCCCGGCTCGTACCGTATCCACAGTGGGCGTGCCGATGCCTGTAGTGGCGGTGAAGGTGGCCGGACCCCAGCAATTGATCCAACAGATCTGGACCCACGGTGTCTACCGCGAGTGAGTCGACAACCTCCGCCGACACATCGCCGTCCGCACCGAAAACCTGCCAGGCGCCCCCATGCCTGGGCAGGCGCGCCGTTAGTGCAGTCAACAAGACGGCGCACACGCGCGCTCGACGATGGGCGCGGCCAGCTTGTGTCGTTCGACAAACAGATCCGGCTTGATCTTTGCGATCTTCGGCAGCCGGCCGGCGTCGGAAAATAGCACGGACACCGCGGCTGCGCCTATGTCGCTGGTGAGGACATCCACCATCCACCGGGCGAACTCGCGCAGGTCGGTCTCGATCGAGCCGGTTGCATGACGGCCGCTACCCGATTCGAGATGTCCACATCGACCCGCCTCTGAAACCAGTCAGAGCTGACTCGATTTACGTATAGTTAAGCAGGGATCGGCCCTGCGGTCAGCGATGCGAATCCGCGCCTTCGCGTTCAGGTCCTCGCCGCTCGTGAACGGAGGAACGACCTGTGTCATGCCGGCCATGTTAACTCTTGCTTAATCGAATGTACAGCTGTATGTTAATCTATACGTTCGTATAGTGAGGGGCGATGTGCCTGACCCGCTGACCGGAGTTCGCATGGTGACGCTCGCCGTGAACTTGCCCGGCCCGTTGGCGGCCGCCCGTTTGGCAAGCCTCGGTGCCGACGTGACCAAGGTTGAGCCACCACACGGTGATCCGCTCGCGACGGCCTCGCCCAGTTGGTACAAGCAGCTCACCGCGGATCAGCGGGTGATCGTTCTCGATCTCAAGTCGTCGTCGGAGCGCGCTGCACTCGACGCCGAACTTGTGCAGGCCGATCTCCTTGTCACGGCGATGCGGCCATCGGCGCTGCGGCGCCTGCGGCTCGATCGGGACCTGCCGACCCAGCTGTCGCACATCGAGATCGTCGGACACGACGGCGCACTCGAAGAGCAACCGGGTCACGACCTCACCTATCAGGCGACATGTGGGACGCTGCAGCCGCCACGCATGCCGACGGCGCCGATCGTGGACATGCTCGGCGCGGAAAGGGCGGTGTCGGCCGCGCTGGCGAGCCTGCTGGAGACCGCCCGAACCGGAGTCGGACGACGCCACCGCGTCGCCCTCGAGGATGCGGCCAAATTCGCCGGCGCCGCGGTCCGTCACGGTCTGATGGGCGGCCCGCACACCATGTTGGGCGGCGGCCTGCCGACCTATGGAATCTATGCTGCCGCTGACGGATTCGTGGCGCTCGGCGCGATCGAACCGCATTTCCGGGATCGGCTGCTCGACGTGCTCGGCGTCGGCGATACGCATGCCGACATCGCGCACGCGCTGGCCGGCCGCACCACCGCCGAGTGGGTCGCGCTCGCGCAACAAGCAGACATTCCACTGGCCCCCGTCACGGCATCGTCAAGTTGTTGACCTGGTGTGGTGGCAGCGAGGATTGGTCGTTGTGGCGATTGCGGCGAGGTACAAGGGCTACCGGTATCCCATCGAGGTCATCGGGCACGCGGTGTGGCTGTATCAGCGTTTCGCGCTGAGCCTGCGCGACGTCGAGGAGCTGATGCTGGGCCGCGGTGTCGTGGTCACCTACGAGACGATCCGGTCCTGGTGTGCGAAGTTCGGCCCGGACTACGCCGCCCGGTTGCGTCGGCGGCGACCCCGTCCCGGCGACAAGTGGCACCTCGACGAGGTCTTCGTGAAGGCGCGGATGCCGCGACAAAAAGCGCTGACGCTTCCAGGGAGCGGACCGGTTCACCGGAACGACCACGACCGATGGGACCGCCTCATGATCCTCTGGCTGCATCGCGCCAGGTCAGAAGAACGGCAAGGTGCCGATGCCGGCGCCGAAGAACTCGGTCGTCATTAGAGGTGTGGGTCGCTGTAATCAATCACCGCGAAGTCGAGGCGGTGGCGCCAACCTCGCCCCCGCGTCTGAGCCGCGCCGTGGCGCAGTGGGTCGAGCCCGATCACGGGTGCGGATCGGTCCTGCCCCGCCGGTCACGATCGCACACTTCAGCTTTGTGGGGTTGAAGAAGATGCGCTGCGGGGACCGGCCAACTCGAACGACAGTGGCTCTTCACCCCTCGCCAGATGGCGGCACAACTCGTCGAGGTCGTCCCGACACAGCACTCGGTGCCCAGCGTCGACGAAAAGTGTGTCGGTCAGCGGTGAAGTCACCGTGCACTTGCCGAAAACCGCGACCTCGAAGTCCGCCGTTGGGTGTCATGGACATACCTCCATCGCTCACCGCGGCTCTTGTAGCACAGGCACGCCGCGACCGACGGGCCTCGAAAGAGGTGATCTCGTTGAAGATCTCGGGCTAGGCATAAGGCTAGACCTGCTGTGCCGGGCCGGGGGCCGCGAATCGGGAAGGCCGGCTGCGGTGGTTGGGCCCATTGGGCGCCGGTGGCGTCGAACACCCGGCTAATCTCGGCGATGTGCATGTCGGCGAGGTCCCCGACGTCGGGGACGAGGTCGCGATCGACGATGACAGGGAGAGCTCGCGCACTGCTCAACCGTGGACACGCACCTCGAGTTGGGGTTTGCCCGTGGTGAGCTCGTCTGGTTCGGTGAGTTGTTCCCACATGGCGTCGATCATGGGTTGCAGGAACTGCTGTCCGAGCTGGCGGACCATGACGCCGATGACCTGTGCGGCTTCCGTGCGGGTGGTCGACGCGACACCGGCGGCCCGGGCTTTGGCGACCTCAGTGCGGGTCAGTTCGGTCAGACGTTGCAGTAGGCGCGCGCCGCGCGGCGTGGTGGGGTCGAGAATTGTGCGTCGGAGATAGTTCACGATGACGGGGTTGGCGGCGAGCATCGATGTGACCACATCGTCGCGGGCTGCGGCGAACTCCGCCGGTGTGCCCGCCACCGGCACTCGCGCGATGGCGTGCGCGAAGTAGTCCACGAGCTGCTCCTCGACGGCTTCCCCGATCCGCTCTTTGGTTCCGAAGTGGTGGACCAGTAGTCCGACCGTCACGCCGGCGGCGCCCGCGATGGCCCGCATCGACGTGCCGTCTTCGCCGTTCTCGGCGTAGAGCTCCATCGCCGCGATGCGAATCCGCGCCTTCGCGGTCAGGTCCTCGCCGCTCGTGAACGGAGGAACGACCTGTGTCATGCCGGCCATATTAACTCTTGCTCAACCGACTGTACGGCTGTATGTTAACCTATACATTCGTGTAGTGAGGTGCCGATGTGCCTGACCCGCTGACCGGAGTTCGCGTGGTGACGCTCGCCGTGAACTTGCCCGGCCCGTTGGCGGCGATGCGCCCGTCGGCGCTGCGGCGCCTGCGGCGCGATCGGGACCTGCCGACCCAGCTGTCGCACATCGAGATCGTCGGACACGACGGTGCACTCGAAGAGCAACCGGGCCACGACCTCACCTATCAGGCGACATGTGGGACGCTGCAGCCGCCACGCATGCCGACGGCGCCGATCGTGGACATGCTTGCGACCTACGCGAATCACTACCGCAGGCCCCCGCGGCCAGTCCCGCCCGAGGGGGGTGCTGCAACGCAAGCTGGCAAACGAGGAGTCGGTGAGCCTGGAACTGTTCCGCCCCGCGCTGCGTTTGGCGCGACACCGCAACCTGCTCGGACCGGGTGGGCCCGAACTGACCGAACGCCGCACTGCGTTCGTCGAGGAGGTCCGCGCCGTCACCCGCCGGCTTGCAGTGATCGCCGACATCGCCCGCTCGAAAGGCGAAACCAGATGACCGGATACGGCACCTACCGCGCGGGCACCGGAACACCCCTGGTGCTGTTACACGGAGCGCAGGCATCGTGGCGGATCTGGCGCCCGGTCCTGCCGTATCTCGAGCCGTTCCACGAGGTGTACGCGCCAACCCTGCCCGGCCATCGGGGCGGGATGCCGATTGCCGCCGACCAGGCGGGCTTCACCGGATTCGCCGACGCACTGGAGGCGCAACTCGACGAGGCTGGGCTACCGCAGGCCCACCTGGCCGGCAACTCCCTCGGCGGCGCCGTTGCGCTCGAGCTGGGTCAGAAGGGCCAGGCGGCCTACAGCGCGAGCAAAGCCGGCCTGATCGGCTTGATGCTCCCCGCGGCTCGCGACCTGGCTCAGTATGGCATTCGGGTGGTGACCATCGCGCCCGGTCTGTTCGACACCGGCATCTTCGCCGAGGTCGATCCTAAGGTGGTGCAAGCCCTCGGCTCGGCCGCGCTCAACCCGTCGCGACTGGGTGACCCCAGCGAGTTCGCGTCACTGGTTATGCACATCATCGAGAACAGATACCTCAACGCGACGACACTGTCGATCGACGCCGGTGCCCGGCTACCCAATGTCTAGCCGCGACTTCCACATCGAAGAGGACATCATGACTGAGCCACAGAGCGGAATCTCTTACTCGGCGTTGATCGTGGAGGCCCTGACCCGCTACGGCGATCGCGCGGCGTTCATCCAGGGAGACCGCTCGGTTTCCTACGCCGAGGCGGCCGACCGAACCAGTCGGATCCGCAGGGTGCTGGAAGGCACCGCCAGCAGGAAGGGCAGCTGCATCGGTGCGCTCAGCGTCAATTCTCCCGACGTCTGGATGCTCCAGGCCGCGATCTGCCTGAGCGGCGCGACCTACACCGGGCTGCATCCGCTGGGGTCCGTCGACGACCATGTGCAGCTGTGCGAGGACGCCGAGATCGACATCCTGGTCGTGCACCCCAAGTTCGCCGACATCGGCGCCCAGATCGTCGCCCGGGCCGCAGGCGTCAAACACCTGCTGACGTTGGGGCCAGCGGACGTCGGCGAGGACCTGCTGGCGTCGTGCAGCAAGGTCCGACCGGAGGCGCTCACCCGCGGTGACGCCGACGAAGAAGACATCGGCTGGCTGCAGTACACCGGAGGCACCACCGGGCGGCCCAAGGCCGCGATGATCTCCCATCGCGCGATGGTTCAGGAGGTGTTTTCGCTGACCGCGTCCTGGCGACTGCCGTTGGATCCGCGGACCCTGATCGCCACCCCGATCACCCACGCCGGTGTGCTTCCGATCCTTCCCACGCTGCTGCGTGGCGGCACCGTCGTTCTGCAGGCGGGTTTCGACCCGGAGAAGTGGCTTGCTGCTGTGGAAGCCCATCGCATCAACTACGTGTTGACGATCCCCACGGTGCTCTACGCGCTGCTCGATCACGGCGGTCTCGACCGGTTCGACCTGAGCTCGTTGGAGACGGTCGTCTATTGTGCGTCGCCGATGTCGCCGTCGCGCATCGACGAGGCACAGCAGGCGTTCGGCCCGACCCTGTTGCAGGGGTACGGACAGACGGAGTGCGTCGGCATGGCTACCAGTTTGTTGCCCTCCGAACACGATCCGGCGAACTGGACCTCCTGTGGTCGCGCGGTCGCCGGGGCGCTCGTCGAGGTCCTCGACGAAGACGGGCAGCCAGTGCCTAACGGCACGGTCGGCGAACTCTGCGTGCGGTCACGAGCCGTGATGTCCGGGTACTGGAAGCGACCCGAAGAGACCGCCGAGGTGCTGCGCAACGGCTGGCTTCGCACCGGGGACATGGCCTACCGCAGCGATGCCGGCTTCTTCCACATCGTGGACCGCAAGAAGGAC
>Ga0224555_1002401_pt1 | contig 22096 bp, 19 predicted proteins | sample 714S23034metaG_FD_180687 | JGI IMG/M metagenome (GOLD analysis project Ga0224555, IMG submission 180687) | Peat soil microbial communities from Stordalen Mire, Sweden - 717 S2 30-34 | ecosystem: Environmental > Terrestrial > Soil > Wetlands > Peat | place: Sweden: Norrbotten County, Stordalen...
CCCATGAATCGACCACTGATGCCGATGCTCGGTTGTACAAGAAGAGCTACGGCAAGGAGTCGAAGCTGAGCTATCTGGGCCACGCGCTGGTGGAGAACCGCAACGGCCTGATCGCCGCGGCGATGGTCACCCAGGCCGATGGATTCGCCGAGCGCGACGCTGCGCTGCTGATGCTGCACGAGCGGCAGAAAGACCGCTCGTGGCGCATCACGGTGGGCGCGGACAAGGCATACGACACCAAGGATTTTGTGCGCACGGCGCGCGAGCTGAATGTAACGCCTCACGTTACAAAGAACGACAAGGGCCGCAGCAGCAATCTGGATCGCCGCACCACGCGGCACGCGGGCTATGCCATCAGTCTGAGCCGGCGCTGGCTGGTCGAAAAGGGATTCGGATGGCTGAAGCAGACCGGCCCGCTGCGCCAGGTCAAGCTACGCGGACTGGAGAAGGTGGACTGGCTGTTCGTCTTCAGTTGCGCCGCGCACAACCTGCTGCGACTGCCCCGGCTGATCGCGCAAAGACATGCGGAAGGACTCCGGGAGCAGTGCGCCTGAAGCACGGTCGAAGGCCTGAGATGGCCTTCGGCAACGCTGCAAAAGCCGCGTAAACACTCGCAAAACGCGAGATCCGAACCGATTCAGCCAACGGTACGATACAGATAGCAAATAAACCCGCACAGATCAACCGAATTTCAACAAGTTCCTAAATGCAAAGGAACTTCCATGCGCATGTACGTCGCTCGCAAATTGTATCGCCACAAAATTCTCCTGCCGCTAGCAATCCTATCGATATTTCTTGCGATGATGACTGGCACCCCCAGTCATGCACAAGGAAAGGCCGGAGCGAGCGCGATGGATTCAAAGGCCGATGAGGTACTACTTCCCGGTGCTGCCTATGATGCTGCGACGATCAAGCCATCCAAACTCGGCGAGTTGAACGGTGCGCCTCCGCAGCCTAACGGATTGTTTATATCGAGGGGAATGGCGTTGAAGTTTATTGTCGGTAGGGCCTACGGCAAGTTTTCTTTCCAAATCTTAGGAGGGCCGGCATGGTTCGATTCAGATGGATACGATATCGAGGCAAAGCCCGATAGTATAACCGAACAGCAACTGGAGAAACTGAGCTGGGAACAACGCGATGAGGTGCAGAGTCGGATGCTACGGACGCTTCTTGAAGATCGCCTGAAATTGAAGGTACATGAGGAGACAAGACAGCTGCCGATCTTTGCATTGATAGTCGCTAAGAATGGGTCAAAACTGCATGAGACAAAAGCAGAGAACACAGATTCAGCCGGTAGCAAGAGGTTTGGTTCGGGACTGACAGTAAGCAATGGAAAGATAATTGCAAAGGGAGTCTCGATGGACGAATTGGCGGCCCAGCTTACCGGAACGGGGAACATAGATCACAATGTTTTGAACAAGACAGGACTTACGGGAGTATATGATTTCACTTTGCAGTACTCGGACGATGAGTCCACCATATCGGATTCTTCCCCTCCATCGATCTTCACAGCGATTCAGGAACAACTCGGGCTTAAGATTGAGTCGACAAAAGGTCCGGTAAAGGTTCTCGTCATCGACCATGTTGAGCGGCCTTCGGCAAATTAGCCGCCGCCGCGCTCCCGCGCCCGCAGCCAAGCCCGCGCAATCCATCTCCGAGAAGATCGCCGCATCAAAAGATCTGCTCGACATCAACACCGCGACCGCAGCCCGACTCAAGGCCCTCCCCGGCATGGGCGACGAGTATGTGCGGCGCATCATCGCCGGCCGCCCCTACACCGCCAAGAACCAGTTGGTTCAGCGCGGCATCCTGCCGCAGTCCGCCTACGAACAGATCAAGCTCCAGATCATCGCCCACCGCCCCAAGCCGTAAATCCGTTCTCGCCGCAGCGGACTTCGGAGAATTTGGAGAGGAGTAAGATGGCTCGCAATATGAATGTTCTTCTTTCTGGCAAACTGAGTTTTGTGACTGCACGGTTGATTTGCGTCGTCGCGTTGATAAGCGTCGCGGTTTCGGGTGCATTTGCACAAGGGAACGCAGCGGCGAGTGCGGCGGATGCAAAGGCAGCGGAGGTAATTCTTCCCGGTGCTGTGTACGATGTTGCAACCATCAAGCCGCACAATCCCAGCCTAAATATAAGTTTCGGTTCCCTGCCCAACGGAGGCTTTATATCCACCGGTATGAGCTTGAAGAATCTTGTCTGCGGTGCATACAACAAAAAAGATTTTCAGTGTTTGGGCGGGCCAGCGTGGCTCGATTCCGACCGGTATGATGTCGAGGCAAAACCGGACAGCGCGCTCTCCGATCAGTTACTGAAGCTCAGCCCGGAGCAGCGATGGAAGGTGCAAGGGCTTATGAAGCAGGCGCTGCTGGAAGATCGCATTAAATTGAAGGTTCATCATGAGACCAGGGTGTTGCCGATCTTTGCGCTGGTGGTCGCGAAGGGTGGATTGAAGATGCAGGAAGGGAAGGCTGGCGACAACTACTCGAAGGGGCTCAAATGGGCTGACGGCAAGGGAATGGGTGCAGGCTCGTTCACGATCGGCAATGGGATGATGCAGGCTCAGGGAATTTCGATGGACTCTTTGGCAGATCAGCTTACCAACGAAGTGGGACACATCGTCCAGAACAAGACGGGGCTTACGGGCGTCTATGATTTCACGCTGCGCTATTCGGACGACTTGGCAACAGGGGCGGACTCGTCCGTGCCTTCGATCTTCACCGCGCTTCAGGAGCAGCTTGGACTGAAGCTGGAGAACGCGAAGGCGCCGGTGGATGTGATTGTCATCGACCACGTCGAGCGGCCTTCGGCAAATTAGTTTTGCTTGCCGCCGATCCTGCGTTCCCGCGTTGACAAAGCCCCGCCCAGCCGGTAATTTCATAACAGATGATCTTTTCGTCGCAGCATCGAGGGCATCACCATCACCATGCGCAGTGCGTGTTGGCGGCAGTGTCCGGTGCGGCGAAGTAGCCAGACTCACACCAGGATTCCAAAGGCCCGCCGACGCGCACACCGCGAGCGGGCCTTTCTGCTGCGCGCGGACCTGCCGGGGCGAAACACCCGAAGCCGCGTCAGATCGATAGAAACCGCGGATCATAAACAACACGATAGACATATCATTCAAAGAGAGAGAGACCCGATGGACGCACTGAAGAACGCACCCGCAATCGACTTCGCCAAGATGGACGGCCTCGTCCCCGGCATCGTGCAGGACGCCAAATCCGGCCAGATGCTCATGCTCGGATTCCTCAACCAGACCAGCTACCAGAAGACCCTCGACTCCGGCTTCGTTACCTTCTGGAGCCGCACCCGCCAGAAGCTCTGGATGAAGGGCGAGACCAGCGGCAACCGCCTGCGCGTCGTCAGCGCCAGTACCGACTGCGACAACGACACACTCCTCTTCCGCGTCGTGGTCGAGGGCGACGGTCTGGTCTGCCACGAGGGCACCGTCAGTTGCTTCACCAAACCAATCGCAGTTCCGAACTCCGCGGAGAAAAAATAATGACGCCGAAACTCAAGCTTGGAATCCCCAAGGGCAGCCTGCAGGACGCAACCATCGCCCTGTTTGAGCGCGCCGGCTGGCGCATCGCAGCCAGCGGCCGCAGCTACTTCCCCGCCATCGACGACCCCGAGATCGAGTGCATGTTGGTCCGCGCGCAGGAGATGGCACGATACGTCGAGCACGGCGCGCTCGATGCCGGCCTAACCGGCAACGACTGGGTCCTGGAGAACGAGACCGACGTCGAGTACATCACCAGCCTCACCTATTCCAAGGTGAGCCGCCAGAAGGTCAAGTGGGTGCTCGCCGTGCCCGAGGACTCGCCCTTCCAGAAGCCCGAAGACCTCGCCGGCAAGATCATCGCCACCGAGCTGGTCGAGTTCACCAAACGCTACTTCGCCGCGCGCAACATCCCCGTCAAGGTCGAGTTCAGTTGGGGCGCAACCGAGGTCAAGCCTCCCACCCTCGCCGACGCCATCGTCGAGGTCACCGAGACCGGCTCCAGCCTGCGCGCCAACCGCCTGCGCATCATCGAGACGCTGATGGAGTCCGAGACGCAGCTTATCGCCAACAAATCCGCCTTCCAGGACGAGTGGAAGCGCCGAAAGATCGAGAACATCTCCCTGATGCTCAACGCAGCCATCGCCGCCCAGGGCCGCGTCGGCCTCATGCTCAACGCTCGCAAGTCCGATCTCGACAAAATTGTGGCGCAGCTTCCCGCGCTCAACTCGCCAACCATCTCGCACCTTAGCGACCCCGCGTGGGTCGCGCTCAACACCATCCTCGACGAAGCCGTCGTCCGCGATGTCATCCCCAAGCTGAAGGCTGCCGGCGCCACCGGAATCGTAGAATATCCGCTCAGCAAAGTCGTTTTGTAACGGTTGAGGTCACAGATGAAGCTGGCACGAACGTTTGGTCGAACAAAAAAAGCCGCGACCGCGTTGATCGAGACAATCGAAAAACGCGGCGCGGCCAATACGTCGAAGGTTGAGCCAGTCGTGCGGTGCATCCTCGCGGACGTGCGGCAGCGCGGCGATGCGGCCCTGCGCAGCTACGCTGCCAAATTCGACAGCCTACAGCCCGCCACGCCACTGCGAGTCTCGCGCGACGAGATGAAGGCCGCGTGGAAATCCACGGCTCCCGAGCTGCAATCCGCAATGCGCGCCGCACAGAAAAACATCCGCGCCTTCGCTTCGGCGCAAAAGCCGCGGGAATGGACCATCGCTCCCGCCCCCGGCGTCGCCACTGGCCAACTCGTTCGCCCGCTCGAGTCCGTCGGCTGCTACGTCCCGGGCGGCCGTTACCCGCTCCCCTCAACGCTTCTGATGACCGTAACACCCGCGCAGGTTGCGGGCGTCGCGCGCATCGTCGTCTGCTCGCCCAAGCCCGCGAAGGAGACTTTGGCAGCGGCTTGGCTCGCAGGTGTGACGGAGTTCTACCGCGTCGGCGGAGCGCAGGCCATCGCCGCTCTCGCCTTCGGCACCGCCTCCATCGCCCGCGTCAACAAGATCGTCGGTCCCGGCAATCTCTATGTCACCGCCGCAAAAATCCTTGTCTCGAGTGAGTGCGGAATCGACATGCCCGCCGGGCCAACCGAGATCGTCGTCACCAGCCAGACCGGCAATCCCGCCGGAATTGCCGCCGACCTCGTCGCCCAGGCCGAGCACGATCCAGAGGCACTCGCCATCCTCATCACCAGCAACGCCGCACTCGCCGAGGCTGTAATGGTTGAGGTGAAGGCGCAGGCGAAGAGCAATGCAATCGCCAAACAGTCGTTGGCCGCGCAGGGATTTGTATTTGTAACGGAATCTATAACAGAGGCCAGCGCACTGACCAATCGGCTTGCGCCCGAACATCTGACGGTCGATACAATGGCCGACTTGAAGTGGGTGAAGAACGCTGGTTCGGTATTCATCGGCTATTATTCGCCGCAGTCGATGGGCGACTACATCTCCGGGCCGAATCATGTGTTGCCCACCGGCCGCGTTGGCCGCGTGCGCGGCGGCTTGAGCGTGATGGACTTTGTGAAGGTCATCACGGTGCAGCAGTACACACGCCGTGCCCTGCGCGCCTGGGGCCCTCATACCATTGCATTGGCCGAAGCCGAGGGCCTCCGGGGACACGCCCAGAGCGTGCGAGTGAGGATGCGATGACATCTGCTACTAAAATAGTTACAGATAAAACGGGCGCACCGGAAATTGTAACTAATGTTGTTCCGCTGCCGCGCCGTGCCGTGCTGGAGATGCCGGAGTATCACCCGCCGCTCGCCGGCCGCGATGCCCTGCGCCTGGACTTCAACGAGAATACCTTTGCGCCTTCGCCAAAGGTGATCGAACGTCTGCGCCAAATCACGGCCGAGGGACTGACAAAGTATCCCGAGCGCGAGGGCGTCGAGCGCATCGCTGCCGCGCACTTCGGCTTGCAGGCCGATCAGGTCCTGCTGACCAACGGCGTAGATGAGGCGATCCACCTGGTCTGCGCCGCGATTCTTGAGGAAGACGATGAGGCGCTCATCTCCACGCCAACCTTCTTCATGTACGAGGTCAGCTCGCGCATGATGACCGCGCACCTGACGCGCGTGCAGGCCGACGAGTCGCTTGAATTTCCCTACGAGCAGTTTCTCGCTGCGATCACGCCACGCACCAAACTGATTATCGTCGCCTCGCCCAACAATCCCACCGGCGCGGTGGTCAGCCGCGATCACCTTCTGGCGATCTGCGCCGCCGCCCCACAAGCCGTTGTGTTGGTAGACGAAGCGTACTACCATTTTTTCGGCGAGACGCTCTTCGCGGACGTGGGCAAGGTCCCGAATCTGCTCGTCGCGCGCACCTTCTCCAAGGCCTACGGGCTGGCCAATCTGCGCATCGGCCTGCTCGCGGGCAATGCCGCGCTGATGCAGTATGTGCGCAAGGTTAGCTCGCCCTACAACGTCAACGGCGTGGCCCTGGACTGCCTGCCGGTCGCGCTTACGGATGACGCATACGTCGCCTGGTACGCCGCGCAGGTGAACGCGGGCCGTGCCCGTATGATGGACGGACTGCGCGCTCTCGGCGTCGACTTCTTCCCCAGCCACGCGAACTTCGTGCTGATGAAGATCGGCTCCAAACACGCCGAGTTGGTAGCTGCCATGCGCGCGCGCGGCGTGCTGCTGCGCGACCGCTCGACCGATCCCGGCTGCGATGGATTTGTCCGCATCACCATCGGCGTCGAGGAGCACGTCACGCGCGGCCTCGCCGCATTGAAGGAATCCCTGCAGGAGATAGGATGGGCTAAATGAGCGATGAGATAAGAACAGGCACCGTCAAGCGCGATACGACCGAGACGAAGATCGCCTTGACGCTGACCATCGACGGGCAGGGCGCATACTCGGTCTCCACCGGCATCCGCTTCTTCGACCACATGCTGGAGCTGTTCACGCGCCACGGCGGCTTCGACCTCACGCTCGCCTGCAAGGGCGACCTCGACGTCGATCAGCACCACACGGTGGAGGATGTGGGCATCGCGCTGGGCGAGGCCTTCGGCATTGCGCTAGGCGACAAGAAAGGCATTCTACGCGCAGGATACTTCGTCATGGCAATGGACGAGACGCTCGCCGTCGCCGCTGTAGACCTCAGCGGGCGCACGGCCTACGTCGTCGACGATCAGGTGACAGTGCCGCTGGTCGGCGACTTCCAGAGCGAGCTACTGACTGACTTCTTCGAGGGATTTGCGCGCGGCGCCAAGGCAAACGTGCATGTGAAGACAATGTACGGTCGCAGCAATCACCACAAGATCGAAGCCATCTTCAAAGCCTTCGCGCGTGCCATGCGCGGCGCATGCAGCCGCGATGAACGCATGCGCGAGCTGCTGCCAAGCACAAAGGGGCTGCTGTGATTGCAGTCATTGATTACAAAGCGGGCAATCTGACCAGCGTGGTCAAGGCGCTGCGCTATCTGCTGGGCGAGGAACGCACCGCGCGCGAGGTGGTTGTTACGCAGTCGCCCGAGGTGGTGCGCGGAGCCGACAGGATTGTGCTGCCCGGCGTTGGACACTTTCAGGCAACGCAGTTGCTGGAGAACCTTGGGCTGGATGAGGCGGTGCGCGAGAGCATTGCCAAAGGCGCGTGGTTCCTGGGAATATGCGTCGGCCTGCAGTGGCTCTTCGAGGGCTCGACCGAAGCCGATGGCACGAAGGGGCTGGGCGCGTTCGCAGGAATGTGTGAGCATTTCCCCGTGCTGTATATGGACGTAGAGTTGAAGTCGCCACATGTGGGCTGGAACTCGCTGGAGCAGATCAGGCCGGATTCGCGGCTGCTGCGCGGCGTCGCGGACGGATCGTTTGTCTACTTCACCCACTCGTGGCGCGCACCCGTGGTAAATGCAACTGCTGCGGTTACAAATTATGGCGGCGCGTTTAGCGCGGCAGTGGAGCGCGAGAATGTGATGGGCGTGCAGTTCCATCCGGAGAAGTCGGCGGACGTGGGCCTGCGCGTGTTGCGGAATTTTTTGGAGTTGTAGATGCTGACGAAGCGGATTATTGCCTGTCTCGATGTGCGCGGCGGCCGCGTTGTGAAGGGCGTGCAGTTTGTCGACATCGTCGACGCGGGCGACCCGGCGGAATTGGCGCGCCGTCACGCCGCAGCGGGCGCGGACGAGGTTGTGCTGCTCGACATCACGGCCACGCACGAGGGCCGCGGGACGCTGCTGGAGACGGTGCGACGCGCGGCTGCGAAGCTCTTTGTGCCGTTCACGGTGGGCGGCGGCGTGCGCACGGCCGACGACGCAGCAGCCGTCTTCAACGCGGGCGCGGACAAGGTGAGCATCAACTCGGCGGCGATTGCGCGGCCTCAGTTGATCGGCGAGATCGGCGCGAACTTCGGCGCGCAGGCGGTAATTGTCGCCATCGACGCTCGGCGCGGCGCGAAGCTCCCCGAAGACGCCGAGGTCTACGTCAGTGGCGGACGCGAGCCCACGGGCCTGCGCGTGGTGGAGTGGGCGCGCGAGGCCGAGTCGCGCGGCGCGGGTGAGATTCTGCTCACCAGCATGGACACCGACGGAATGCGCGACGGTTTCGACTGTGAACTGACCGCAGCGGTTAGCCAGGCCGTGCAGATTCCCGTCATCGCCAGCGGCGGCGCGGGTTCCGCGGCGCACTTCGCCGAGGTCTTTGGCCGGGGCAAGGCCGACGCCGCGCTGGCCGCCAGCATCTTCCACTTCGGCGCGACGAGCTCGCGCGAGCTGAAGGTGCAGCTCGCATTGGCGGGCGTGAGCGTGAGGCTGCCATGCTGATTCCCTCGATCGATCTGATGGGCGGACGCATCGTGCAGCTTGTTCACGGTGAGAAGCTGAAGCTGGCCTTCGACGACTTTGACTACTGGATTCAACGATTCGCAAAATACCCCCTCGTGCAGTTGATCGATCTCGACGCGGCGATGCGGCAGGGCGAGAACCGCGCGCTGATCGAGAGCATCTGCCGCCGTCTGCCCTGCCAGGTCGGCGGCGGTCTGAAGACCGCTGCCGATGGCCGCGCGCTGCTCGACGCCGGCGCAAAGCGCGTCATCTACGGGTCGAGTCTGTTTGGTGTTGATCCATCCCACCCATCGCTCGACCACCCCAGCGAGCAAAGACCGCTCGCCGGGGGCCCCGGTTCTTCCGCGATGGATGGGGCACCAAAACCTACGCGGCGGCACAAAATCATTCGCGTCGAGTTCGCCGAGGAGTTGAAGCGCGCGCTCGGCGAAGACTCCCTCTGCTTCTCCGTCGATACCAAGAACGGCCGCGTCGCCGTCAAGGGCTGGAAGGACTCGGTCGACCTGACGCCGGAGGAGGCTATCGCGTGGCTCGAAGACTTCTGCGCCGCATTCCTCTACACGCACGTGGACACCGAGGGCACGATGCAGGGCTTTCCGCTCACTGTCGCGGCCACGCTGCGCGCCACGACGGCGAAGCAGTTGATCGTCGCCGGCGGCATCAAGCAGCGCGCCGAAGTGGACGCACTGGACGCGATGGGCGTCGATGCAGTCGCCGGGATGGCCGTCTACTCGGGTGCAATGGAAGCTTGAAGCAGCCACTGCATCGTGGGCGCGATCGCAGGCATCAGAGTTTGTAGCATCGAAAAACAGAGCTTCTGAATCGGAGGAACCATGGACTACGTAAATCTTGGCAGGACTGGGGTGAAGGTCTCGCGCATATGTCTGGGGTGCATGTCGTACGGCGTTCCTCCTGCGGGCCAGTTGCGACCGGGCAGCAATGCGTGGAGCCTGAACGAAGCCGAGAGCCAGCCCTTCTTTCGCCAGGCGCTGGACGCGGGCATCAACTTCTTCGATACGGCGAATGTCTACTCCACTGGCGACAGCGAGCGACTGCTGGGCCGCTTCCTGAAGGCCAACGCCAAGCGCGAAGACGTGGTGATCGCCACCAAGCTGAACGGCGTTATGCGCGATGGACCGAATGGCGGCGGCCTCTCGCGCAAGGAGATATTTTTCGAGATCGACGAGAGCCTGCGCCGCCTGGGCACGGACTACGTCGATCTCTACCAGATCCATCGCTGGGACCGCGCGACGCCGATCGAGGAGACGCTGGAGGCGCTCAACGATGTGGTGCGCGCGGGCAAGGCGCGCTATCTGGGCGCATCGTCCATGTGGGCGTGGCAGTTCTCCAAGGCGCTGTACCTTGCGGACCGGCACGGCTGGTCGCGCTTCGTCACCATGCAGCCGCACTACAACCTGCTCTACCGCGAGGAAGAGCGCGAGATGTTGCCGCTGTGCCTAGACCAGGGCGTCGGTGTGATTCCATGGAGCCCGCTGGCGCGCGGCAAGCTGGCGCGCGCGTGGGACGCGGAGACGACGAAACGCTCGGAGACCGACGCGTTCGCCAAGTCGCTCTACGCCAAGACGGCGGAGGCGGACAAGCGCGTAGTGGACCGGCTGGGCGAGCTGGCCACGGCGCGCGGCGTTGCGCGGGCGCAGATTGCGCTGGCCTGGCTGCTGACCAAGCCGGCGGTCACCGCGCCGATTGTCGGCGCAACCAAGCTGCATCACCTGGAGGACGCGGTCGCGGCCGTCTCGTTGAAGCTGACGGCGGATGAGGTTGCATCGCTCGAAGAGCCGTATGTACCTCATCCGGTGCTTGGGTTGAGCTAGAAGTTCGCGCGTTTACGTGGCACCGGCAAGATGCGAGGAGCACTTGCTGGATCTACTGGCGGTCGGATTGGGCCCGTTGCTGCATGTACCCCCCCCGCGGTAATAGCGTAAGGTATTCAAAACGCACAAGTTAAGCTCGCGCTAAGCGCGTTAGACGTAGTTAAGGCGAAAGTCCGGCACTCAGCACCGACTGCGCTGTATTGAAAAAAATAAATTTATCCAAAATATTCATAAATAATGAGTTAGTTCTAGATCAAATTTCCAAGATATTCATTCCATAGGGTTTAGATATGTTTATCTCTGGAATCAATAACTTATGGAAAGTGAACAGTGGTACGTGGTGCGTTAAATGCGAAGACCCGGCTGGCCGGGTCTCTTTGTTTGCTACTGCTTTAATTATACGCCGTGGATCATAACTACTATGCCAACTATTTTCCGGATATATGTTGTTTGGTTGGTGTTGGTTAGGGGGAATTTGGGGGATCGAGGGTCTTGACAAGGGGATTTGCGGGCATTTTTGAGTGTCATGGAGCGGAAAAAAGCCCGGTGCTAAAGCCCCTTGATTCTACGAGGCTTATTCAGGGGGCTGAAGCCCCCTGCTCCCTCCGAAGAACAGGCAACGGCAAGAACAGGCAACGGCAGGCAAAGACCAGCACGGCTACGGCTGGTCGGCGGCGGAGATGGCGTAGTAGCCGGTGCGGGTCTGGATCTTGAGGTTCTTGCCGCAGTTGAGGCTGATCTTGCGGAATGTGCCGTCGGCCTTGGCGTTGGTTGGGGTGTAGCTGAGCAGGTACTGGGTTCGCAACTCGTCCTGTATCTGGTTGAAGGCTTCCTCCAGCTTCTTTCCGTCGTGGCCGACGTTGATGACGCGTCCTCCGGTGTCTGTGGCGAGCCGGTTCATATCGCGCGCGCCGGAGTCGCCGAGGTTGAAGCTGCCGCCGCCATAGAAGGCGCGGTCGGCGATGAGGATGACGTAGATGATGGCGTTGGCCTTCTGGGCGGCCTCGGCGGCGGTCTTGAGGGTCTCCTGCGATCCCTGGTCTCCGCCGTCGGTGAGCAGGACGAGGATCTTGCGCCCGGCCTCCATGCGCAGCTTGTCGTTGGCGGCCAGGTAGACGGCGTCGAACAGCAGCGTACCGCGCGGCTCGCCGTTGCCAGTGACGGAACCAGTGCCCGCGCCGGTGTTGATCTGCGCCTTGTTCATGGCGCGGCTGATCTCGCTGGCGCGGTTGGTGTAGTCGGAAAGCAGATCGACGTTGATGTCGAAGGAGATGAGGAAGGCCTCGTCCTTGGGGGTGAGGACATCGCGCAGGAAGGTCGCGCCGGACTCCTTCTCCAGCGGAAGGACGTTCATCTGGCTGCCGGAGGTGTCCAGCAGAATGCCGATGGTGAGCGGGAGGGTCTTCTCCTGGGTGAAGTTCTTGATGGTCTGCGGCGCCTTGTCCTCGCTGACCAGGCAGTCGCTCTTGGCCAGGTTGGTGATGAAGCCGTCCTTGTCGCGCGCGGAGAAGTAGAGGTTGACCAGGTTGACGTTGACGTTGAGCGTCTGCACGTTGCTCTCCTCGACAGGCAGAGGGGGAGCGTCGGATGCGGGCGGCGGGCCGGAGGGCGAGGGCGCCTCCTGCGCGAAGACGGGAGCGCGCAGAGTGGCCGGAAGCAGTGCGAGGGAGAGCAGCGAGGCGGCGAGGACGAAAGATCGCATACCCTATTAGACGATGAATGCGGCCCCGCGGCGGCGATTTTTCGTCGCTGAAGTTTGTGAGACGCCATAGGAAGTCGCAACTGCACAACGCCGGGGACACAGGCCGCGTCCAACCAGGGGGAAGCGAATCGCATTGATGCAATGCGGCGTGGAGATGACGGCGCGCGCGCGCCACTGGTAGTCTGATAGAGACTTGCATGGGGGTCTTCGATTTGAGAATTCGTGTATTGGCAGGATCGCTGGCGTTGGGGATGCTTGGCACGCTGGCCGGGCAGGCCGGGCAGACGCAGACGCAGGCCGGGCAGATGCTGGCTGGGCAGACGCTGGCGCAGGCTGGGCAGAGCAACGCCGCGCATCAGAACATGGCGCAGCAGGGGATTCCGGACGCGCCAAAGCCGCAGACCACGCTGCCCAACCTGGGACCGGTTGCGCCGGGCCAGGGAACGACACCCGCCACAGTCGGCGACGCGACGCCGGGCACCGTGACCGCCGGCAACGGGGCGGGCACAGCGCCTGCTGCTGCCGCGAGCTCCACCTCCAGCCCGGCGAAGGCCGCCGAAGAGGTCCCCGCCTACGAGCCTCCGACGGGCGAGGCGGCCAAGGCACAGACCCTGGTGGTGCATGTGAACGACGTCAATGTGCCGTTTACCGTGAAGGACTCCAAGGGCCAGTTGGTGGCGGGACTGACGGGCCGCGACGTTCAGGTCTTCGAGAACGGGGTGATGCAGCGCATCACGCGCTTTACCAACGAAGCACAACCTCTCTCGGTGGCGCTGGTGATCGACCAGAGCATGACGTACGACAACGTGCAGCGGCTGAACATCTCGCTGGGCGCGCTGCAAGGAGCGTTTGCGCCGTACGACGCGGTCTCGGTCTTCACCTACAACAACGGGCCCAAGATGGTGACGGACTTTACCGGGGCGCAGAGCGCGCGGCTGACGCAGGCCATCGAGATATCGAAGGGCGAGGGGCGCGAGCCTCTGCTGGCTGGCGCGTTGAGCGGGCCGATGTCGCAGACCACGGTGATCAACAACCAGAACTTCGATCCCAACACGGCGGCAGTGCGGGGGCATACGGGGATCCAACTGAATCCGCCGAAGGAGCAGCATACGCTGAACGACGCGATTCTGGAGGCGGCGAAGTCGCTCAGCAACCAGCTAGCCGGACGCAGGCGGATCATCTACGTCATCTCCGACGGCAAGGAGTACGGCAGCACGGCGAAGTTCAAGGACGTGGTGAAGTATCTGCAGACCAACGAGATTGAGGTGGATGGAACGCTGGTGGGAGACTCTTCGCTGCCACTGGTCGGGTATCTGGACCGCTTCCACCTGCCGCTGACCATGCACGACAACCTTCTGCCGGCGTATGCCAATGCGACGGGCGGGAACTTCGACGCGGAGTTCCGCACGGGCGGGATAGAAAAGAGCTTTGCCAGGATCGTCGCAGAGGTGCGCAACCGGTACACGCTAGACTACGTGACCCATGAGCCGCTGATCGATGGCAAGTACCGCACGCTGGAGGTGCGGGTGATCAATCATGGGAACGACCTGACCATTATTGCCAAGAAGGGCTACTGGCCCTCCGCGCTGCTGTCGCGGCCGCTGCCCGCCACGGCGCAGTAGACAGATCGAGGCGCAATGAACCTACTGCCCGGAGGCAATGCTCTGCTTGCGCTGGCTGCCGCCATCCTGTGGGGAGGCGGCGACTTCACCGGCGGCATGGGGGTTAAGCGCGCCGGAGGCAGCCTGGACGCGGGGCTGCGCATCGTTCTGCTCAGCCACGCGACGAGTTTTGTTGTGCTGGTCGCGGTCGCGTACCTGCGCGGGGACGCCGCTCCCCATGGCGCGCTGCTGGGGTGGGGCATCGCAGCGGGCGTTGCTGGCGGGCTATCGCTGACGGCGTTCTACATCGCGCTGTCGCGGGGCGCGATGGGAGCGTCGGCTGCGGTGAGCGGACTGCTGGCGGCGGCAATTCCCGCGGCTCTGACGCTGTGGCAGGTGGGCCCTCCCGGCCTCAGCCCGCTGATCGGCTTCGCCATGGCGGCAATCGCGATCTGGTTGATCGCGGCTGGTCCTACAGAAAACAGTGCAGAGCGTGAAGGCGAGAACAGTACAGCGCGCAGAGCAGAATGCAGAGCGGCGCGCGCGGTCGCGCGCCAGACCAAGGCGCTGGCGATTCTTGCCGGCGTGGGCTTCGGCTTCTACTTCATCGCGCTGAAGATGGCCAACCCGGCAGGCGTGATCTGGCCCATGGCGTCGGCGCGAATCGGCAGCCTGGCCGTCTGCTCGCTGATGCTACTCGGTCTTAAGCTGCGGCCTGCGAAGGCTGGCGAGGCGCGTCTGCTCCTCGACCGCGGCGTGGTTGTGTGGGCGCTGGGAACCGCGCTGCTGGACACCTCGGGCAATCTGCTGTTTGTGGCTGCGACGCGCGCGGGACGGCTGGATGTGGCGGCGGTGCTGGCGTCGCTCTACCCCGCGTCCACCATCCTGCTGGCGGCGCTTGCCCTGGGCGAGTGGCCCACGCGCAGACAGGCGCTAGGAATGGCCGCTGCCGCGCTGGCCGTCGTGCTCATCGCGCTGTAGCGCAACGGTAGCTTGCTCGCGGTGAGGTTCCATTTCGATTGTGTTGGGGAACTTCAGAGTCGCCAGTTAGAGCATTTCCCGTAATGGTGTAGATCGTCGCGCAACAAGCAAAAGCAGATTCCTCCGCTTCGCTGCGGAATGACAAAAAAATCGGTCTATAGCAATTCAGGAAATGCTCTAGCTGGATGGGCCGGTCGAGTTCACGGCCATCCAAGGATGGATTGCTGTTCTGCTTGATGTGCGTTGCTGTCCTGATTGAAGAATGGGCGCGTCCTACCTGTTGACGGCTTCGCGCTCGGCCTTCTGCTCGGCGGCAAGCCTGGCCTCGGCCGCAACCTTCGCCTCGGCGGCCAGCTTGGCCTCCTGATACGCCTTGGCCTCCAGCTCTTCCCTCTTCTTCTTCTCGTCGTCCGCGACGTCGGCGACGCTGTCGCCGATGCCCTTCATGCCCTCTTTGAAGCCGCGCAGACCTTCACCCAGGCCTTTGCCCAGCTCGGGCAGCTTCTTGCCGCCGAAGAGCAGGATCGCGAGGCCGACGATAATAACGATGTGCCAGGGTTGAAACAGGTCGCCCATGGGAACTCTCCTTGCAGGATTGGGCGTACGCATGACGCCAAACTGCACCTATCATTGTCGCACATCCGGCGGCGGTTGGAGAACGTTCCTGCGACCGGGCAGCGCGCACGGAGGCGTCCCTTCGCTCTACACTAATTCTGTGCCCGATCCCGAACCGCAGAAGCCCGACCCCGCCCCGCCGAAGCTGCGATTTGCGCAGCGACTGGCCATCGCTCTCGTGCCGCCTGTCGCCGCGCTGCTCATCCGGCTGCTCGGCCTCACCCTGCGCTACGAAGACCGCGCCGAGGCAGGCGTGACGCCCGGCCATCAGATCCCCGGCCCCAGCGTCTTCGCCTTCTGGCACCGCAGCATGATCGCCTGCGCGCATCGCTTCCGCAATCTTGGGATCGCGATCCTGATCAGCCCCAGCTTCGACGGCGAACTGATCGCGCGCACCTTGAAGCGGCTGGGCTTCTGCCCGGTTCGCGGCTCCAGCTCGCGCGGCGGTGCTATCGGCCTGCGCGCCATGCAGCAGGCCTACGCCGAGGGCCACTGCTGCGCCATCACCGCCGACGGCCCGCGCGGCCCGGTCTACGTCGCCAAACCAGGAACGGCGCGGCTCGCGCAATCGGTCGGCGAGCCGGGGGCCGATGGCAAGCCTGCGGGGACCTGGGTTGGCTGCTTTCACAACCAGCCCGAGCGCGCCTGGCAGCTTCACTCGTGGGACCGGTTCATGATTCCCAAGCCGTTTTCGCGCGTGGTCTTCAGTTGGCCCGCGCACGTTCCCGCCGGCGAAGTCACCACCGCCCGCGTGCAGGTCGCCCTGGACCGCGCCGTGCAGATGGCCGAGGAAGATTCGTGAACCGACAATCGTTTATCGCAGGGAAAGACAAGGCTGGAGTTTGTTGGGAGAAAGGTTCGCAGGACTGTGGTTGGGCGAAGAGCATCGGGGTCCTTCCCCTTCACTTCGTTCGAGGGTCAGGATGACAGCCAAAACAAACAACGGCAAACATAGACAGGAAGATAGTACTCGTGGCCAGTATTTCTCCAATGCTTGTTTTGGATTTCAATTTTGATCTGCCGGAAGAATTGATTGCGCAGCACCCGCCCGCCCAGCGCGGATCGAGCCGGATGCTAGTCCTCGACCGCGCAACCGGCGTTCCGCGCGATGACCTCTTCGCCAACCTGCCGCAGCTCCTCCAGCCCGGCGATTTGCTGGTGCTGAACGACTCGCGCGTGCTGCCCGCCCGCCTCTATGCCACCCGCTCCGGCGCGCGCGCACAGCAGAACTCGCCCCAGCCCTCCGGCCTCATCGAGGTCCTGCTCACCGAGCAGATCGACGACCCTGCAGCCCCCGGCGAGAATCAGTGGAGAGCGCTGGTCCGGCCTGCGCGCAAGGTACAAATCGGCGAGACGCTGAGTTTTTTTCAGACAACCGCGGCAACAACGGGTGAGAACGACTCTGTGCCCCTGCTCCGCGCCGAGGTCCTCGCCATGGGAGCCTTCGGCGAGCGCACGCTGCGCTTTGCTCCGGTTGAGGACTTCCATGCCACGCTGGCGCGCATCGGCCACATGCCGCTGCCGCCGTACATCCACCGCGACCAGTCGACGCAGGCGGATTCGCCGGAGGACCGCGAGCGCTACCAGACCGTCTACTCGCATCTGCCCGGCTCCGCCGCCGCGCCCACCGCCGGGCTGCACTTCACGCCCGAAATTCTGGCCGCACTGCGCGCCCGCGGCGTGGAGATCACTTATCTCACTCTCCACGTCGGGCTCGGCACCTTTCAACCGGTGCGGGTCGAGCGGGTGGAAGATATACGGCTGCACGCCGAGCGTTACACCCTGCCCGCCGCCACCGCCGAGGCGCTCAACCGCGCACTCCGCGAAGGCCGGCGGATCGTCGCCGCCGGAACCACCACCACCCGCACGCTGGAACATATTGCCCAACAAGCCCACATCGCACAGCAGGCCTCATCCGGCCCACTCCACATCGAACCCCACTCCGGCTCGACCTCCATCTTCATCGCGCCCGGCCACCGGTTCCGCATCGTCGGCGGCCTTCTGACTAACTTTCATCTCCCTGAATCCACACTTCTTATGCTGGTCTCCGCCTTCGCGGAGTGCGTGGACAACGGGGAACGAACAGCGGACGCCGCCCCCAACCGGGGTCTGCGAACCATCCTGGCCGCCTACGACCACGCCATCCGCCACAGATACCGCTTCTACTCCTACGGAGACTGCATGTTGCTGCTGTGACCGGCAGGATGCGCGTTTTTAGCCGGGGATTGCGGCGTTTTTCCTATTTTCCAGCGGTTTTTCCACTTTTAAGAGGCTTTTCCACTTTCCAGCAGCTTTTCCACATTTGCACCCCGCGTCCACACTTTCTGCACCACTTCTGCGCCTTGCCCCGCCTTCCGTCGCGACCTACTCTCAACCCATGCCTTCGCCGCAGAACTTCCGGCCACCCATCCCGTCTCCGGATCGGCCCGTCACCCGCCCGGCGCCGGAGTGTTGATGCCGTGCCTTCCAGCCCCACCCTTGGTGACCCCGTCAAACCCGCTCACAACGCGCAGTTTCAGAGAATTCCACAGCAATTTCCCTTGTTTTTCCCGTTAACCTGTCGTTAACATTCCGAAAATGGGAGTATTCGCAGAGGTAACACAATATCTTGTGCTTTATACTTGACACACCCCACTGGGGGCGGTACTTTCACGACTGCAACTCAGTAACCGCTCAGTAACCGTCGAATCGATAGGGCCCAGACAACACCGGCTCCCCATCCCCTTAAACGTCTCCGCGGTTGGGCCGCAGGGTTCCCCGCCACGACAGAGGGGTCAGCAGACCCATTTCGCCCGGTTCGGGAACCAAGGGCCACTTGCAGCACCGGCCAGCACGCGCCGTCCCCGGATTCAGCACTATTGCAGAGAAGGAACCAGGCATCACGGCAACACCCGCATCAGCGCCACGGCAGAGGAAACACCAGGCACCATTGCATCACTCGCATCCGCACCACTTCCGAGAAGCACCCGGGCCCCATTGCAGCACTTGTTTCGGCACCACCGGAACCGCCCATTAGAAATAGAAGGAGATGTACCGCTAATGAACCCGATCCAGACCCATACCGACGCAATCAACCTCAACGCAACCCAGGCCGCGCCCTCCACCGCCGCGCGCCCCGCCGCCGCGCACGCCACCGGCCTCGCCTTCTCGCGCCACTTCACGCGCCCCGGCATCTCTCCCTTCGACGAGATCACATGGGAGCTGCGCGACGCCATCATTCAGGACTACAAGGGCCGCACCATCTTCGAGCAGAAGAGCGTGGAAGTGCCGAGCGACTGGTCGATGACCGCGACCAACATTGTCGCGTCGAAGTACCTGCACGGCCAGGTGGGCACGCCCGAGCGCGAGAGCGGCGTGCGCGCGCTGATCACGCGCGTCGCCGAATCCATCCGCGACTGGGGCCTGCGCGACGGCTACTTCAGTACTCCCGCCGACGCCGCCACCTTCCACGCCGAACTCTGCCACCTGCTGCTCAACCAGAAGGTGGCCTTCAACTCGCCGGTCTGGTTCAACGTGGGCTGCGACCGCCTGGAGCCGAACTCCGACGCGCAGAACTGGCACTGGAATCCAGCCACCGGCCGGGTCGAGTTCTCCGTCACCGGCTACAGCAAGCCGCAGTGCTCCGCCTGCTTCATCAACTCGGTCAACGACTCGCTGGACTCGATCCTGACGCTGGCCAAGACCGAGGGCATGCTCTTCAAGTGGGGATCGGGCGCGGGCTCCAACCTCTCCAACATCCGCGGCAGCATGGAGACACTCTCCGGCGGAGGCACGGCCTCCGGTCCGCTCTCCTTCATGCGCGGATTCGACGCCTTCGCCGGCGTCATCAAGAGCGGCGGCAAAACCCGGCGCGCGGCCAAGATGGTGATCCTCAACATCGACCACCCCGACATCGAGGACTTCATCGAGTGCAAGGTCAAAGAGGAGACCAAGGCCTGGCACCTGGTGCAGGCCGGCTACGACGGCTCCGGACCGGACAGCGAGGCCTACAGCTCCATCTTCTTCCAGAACGCCAACAACAGCGTGCGCGTCACCGACGAGTTCATGCATGCGGTCGAGTCCGACGGCCCCTTCACCACCCGCACCGTCAAGGGCCGCCTGCCGGTCCACGAGTACCGCGCACGCGACCTGATGCACAAGATCGCCGAGGCCACATGGAAGTGCGGCGATCCCGGAATGCAGTACGACACCACCATCAACAAGTGGCACACCAGCAAGAACACGGCCCGCATCAACGCCTCCAACCCATGCAGCGAGTACATGTTCCTGGACGACTCGGCCTGCAACCTGGCCAGCTTCAACCTGCTGAAGTTCGTCACTCCCGGCGGACAGTTCGACATCGCCGCCTACCGCTATGCGATTGCCATCGTCACCACCGCGATGGAGATCATCGTGGACGCGGCGGGCTATCCCACCGAGATGATCGCGCGCAACTCGCACGACTATCGCCCGCTGGGCCTGGGCTACGCCAACCTCGGCGCGCTTCTGATGGCCTTCGGCCTGCCGTACGACTCCGACGCCGGGCGCGACTTCGCCGCCACGCTGACCGCCATCCTCTGCGGCGACGCCTACTGGCAGTCCGCGCGCATCGCCGAGACCTGCGCCCCGCTGGGCGCGGCCACGCACATCACGCAGCAGAGCGAGATCACCGGCGGCGCGTGCCCCGGCTTCTACGTCAACCGCGAACCATTCCTGGACGTCATCCGCATGCACCGCGCCGAAGTCAACAACATCGGCAAGCCGACCATCACCAGCCCGCGCACCACGCAAGAGCCGTTCCACGTTCCGCAGCTGGAACAACTGATCGCCGCCAGCCGCCACGCCTGGGACGGAGCCCTCGCGCACGGAGAAAAACACGGCTTCCGCAACTCCCAGGTCACGGTGCTTGCGCCGACCGGGACCATCGGCTTCATGATGGACTGCGACACCACCGGCGTCGAGCCGGAACTCGCACTCGTCAAGTACAAGAAGCTGGTAGGCGGCGGAATGATCAAGATCGTCAACTCCACCGTTCCGTCGGCGCTGATCAAGCTGGGCTACAACGAGGCCCAGGTGAACGCCATCGTCAGCTACATCGACGCCACCGGCACCATCGAGGGCGCGCCGGGAATCAAGCCGGAGCACATGGCTGTCTTCGATTGCAGCTTCAAGCCGGCCAAGGGCACACGCTCCATCCACTACATGGGCCACATCAAGATGATGGCCGCCACACAGCCCTTCCTGTCCGGCGCGATCTCCAAGACCGTCAACCTGCCCCAGGACTGCTCGGTCGAAGACATCGCCGAGGCTTACATGGAGGCGTGGCGCCAGGGCATCAAGGCCGTCGCCATCTACCGCGACAACTCCAAGGGGACGCAGCCGCTCAACGTTGTGGCGCAGACCGACGACAAGAAGGGCACGCGCGCCGTCGCCGCCAGCGCCGGCGATCTCGCCGAGGCAAAACAGGACCTCACCACCGCCGCGGAACGCATCGCTGCGCTGGAGACCGCCAACGCAGCGCTGGCCCGCGAGCTAAACCAGATCCTCGCCGCCAGCACCCAGAACGTCGACACGCTGGACGCGCAGGCCCCGCCGCGCGCCAGCCGCCATCGCCTGCCCGGCGAGCGCGCCTCGGTCACCCACAAGTTCGCCATCGCCAACCATGAGGGATACATCACCGTCGGCCTCTATCCCAACGGCTACCCCGGCGAGATCTTCATCCGCATGGCGAAAGAAGGTTCCACCGTCTCCGGCCTGATGGACAGCTTCGCCACCGCCATCAGCATCTCGCTGCAACACGGCGTGCCGCTGCGCGTGCTCTGCGAGAAGTTCGCCCACACCCGCTTCGAGCCCTCCGGATGGACCGGCAACCCCGAGATCGGCTTCGCCAAGTCCATCATGGATTACATCTTCCGCTGGATTCAGATCCGCTTCCTCTCCGGCCACCAGCTCGACCTCTTCGCCAACATGAACTCCCCCGCCGGCGAAGCTGCTTCGTCCGACGCAGTCCTCCCGGGCGGCGCGCTCGACAACCTCTCCGCCGCCGATGCCAGCCCCCAGACCATCCTCGAGCGCGAGGCCCGAACCCCTCGCGCCCTCGCCGACCAGGACATCTTCGACAACGGCGCCGCCAGCCAGTTTGAAGACCACACCCCGCCGCAGCACGGTATCGCCCCTGAAACCTCCGCCAGCATGGACAACGCACCGCAGACCAGCGACGCCCTCGCCGACCGCGGCCTCTACCATCCCTCCGACGCCATGAAGAGCATGTACGACATGGGCGACGCACCCTCCTGCGCCACCTGCGGAGCCATCATGACCCGCTCCGGCTCCTGCTACCGCTGCATGAGCTGCGGCAGCACCAGTGGGTGTTCCTAAACTCATGGCCTGCGAGTGCCCTATTCATGCGGTCTCATCGCATGAGTGGGAAGACAATCCGATTCACTGAAAGGAACAAGATGAACGAACTATTGGAAGCGCCAGAACAGATGGCGCGCGCCCGCTCCGCAGAGCCCGAGGTCTACCCCTCCGGAGACTGTTGGCGCTTCCGCTGGGCGGGCCAGGACCACGGCTCCTTCGACTCCGAGCAGGACGCCAA
>Ga0224555_1002402_pt1 | contig 22093 bp, 22 predicted proteins | sample 714S23034metaG_FD_180687 | JGI IMG/M metagenome (GOLD analysis project Ga0224555, IMG submission 180687) | Peat soil microbial communities from Stordalen Mire, Sweden - 717 S2 30-34 | ecosystem: Environmental > Terrestrial > Soil > Wetlands > Peat | place: Sweden: Norrbotten County, Stordalen...
GAATTTCTTCGGAGAATCAGTTCTTGACCGTCATTGCCTCTGAATCAACAGATTTCTTTCCCGTGATTCCTTCGAGCGCAGCCAGGATGCCACGATAATCGTTCTTATCGCACTGCATTGCAAAACCACCCTTGACTGTTCCGTTCGCCCAGGTCAGGCCGATAAAGTGCTTCTTGGACTTTGAAAGCGCCAAAAGTGCTCCTACACCGAGAGTAAATATGGCCACGCCAACAGCAGCTCCAACTCGGCGATGCACATCCTGACCGTACGAGATCTCCGTAACCGAAGCAGCAGGGATTGTGACCAGTTCCTCTTTCCCTCGCACAATTCGGATTTGAGCCGGATCGATGACGAGCTTCACATCGGCTCCAGCCTTTACGTTTTGAATGGAACCGCCATCGTAAACGACCTTGAAACTATTATCTGCAAATGCATAGGTCGGGATCAGCAGGCAGAGAAGGACTGCGAAAAATTGTTTCATCAAATACCTCACGATATTGCTCCCAGCCTTTATATGGTCAAAACTACTGATTTGCAAGGAAATACTAAGGTATAGGCAGAAATTTAGTGGTGGGTGGCACAGGTCTAAACTGCCAGTAAAGCCGATGTCCCACATCTCGCTTTTGAGATGTAGGTTCTCGCCCCAACCCACCGTCGCATTTTCTTTCCCCAAAAACCTCAGCAAAATCGCGTGTCAAGCCCCTGCGCACCCAAAAAATCCCCTAACCCACACCCCAACAACCACATACCTCCGAAAAATAGTTGGCATAGTAGTTTCCCTCCAACGCGTATAATTAAAGCAGTAGAGATGAAGAGAGAGAAGCCCGGCGAGTTCGCCGGGCTTCTCTCGTTTTGATCCACTGGCGAAATCGCTGACGAATATCAAATAAGCAGTTTGTTTTGAAATATTTAGCCGTAAGTCCTTTGTTGTCGAATATTTGCAGACACAAGCCCCCTGCAAACGAATCATAATAATGAACTTACTCCCAAATACCCCCCCTGGGGGGGGGAGGGGGGGGTGCAAGGCGAATTAAATGCGAAACAACACGCTCACTTCACCGCTCCCGCCATGTGGCCAGCGCTACTCCCACTCAATGGTTCCCGGCGGCTTCGACGTGATGTCGTAAACCACACGGTTGATGCCGCGCACTTCGCTCACAATGCGGCTGGAGATGGCGCGCAGCACCTCATACGGCAGCGGAGCCCAATCCGCCGTCATCCCGTCCTCGGAGTGTACCGCGCGCACGCAGCAGGTATAGGCGTAGGTCCGCTGGTCGCCCATCACGCCGACGGTCTTCACCGGCAGCAGCACGGCAAACGATTGCCACACCTTGCGGTAGAGTCCCGCCGCCTTGATCTCGTCCACCACGATCGCGTCGGCCTCTTGCAGCAACGCCACGCGCTCGGCAGTCACCTCGCCCAGAATGCGCACCGCGAGTCCCGGCCCAGGGAACGGCTGCCGCTCGATGATTTCGTCAGGCATTCCGAGGTCGCGGCCAATGCGACGGACTTCGTCCTTGAAGAGATCGCGCAGCGGCTCGATCAGCTTCAGCTTCATATTCGCCGGCAGCCCGCCGACGTTGTGGTGGCTCTTGATGGTCTGCGATGGCCCTTTGACGCTGGACGACTCGATCACGTCGGGGTAGAGCGTGCCCTGCACCAGCCACGCAACCTCCTCGCCGCCGGAGCGGGTCAATCCCTTCTCCGACGCGAAGATTTTTTTCGCTTCGTCATCGAAGACCGCGATGAACTCGCCGCCGATCGCCTTGCGTTTCTTCTCCGGCTCGGTGACGCCGGCAAGCCGGGCAAGAAAGCGCTGGCTGGCATCGACCGCGACCACGCGCAGGCCAAGCTGCTCGCGCATGGTCTTCTGGACTTTCGCGAACTCGTCCTTGCGCAGCACGCCGTTGTTGACAAAGATGCAGGTCAGCCGCTCGCCGATGGCCCGTGCCACCAGCACCGCCGCGACCGACGAATCCACGCCGCCGCTCAGGCCGCAGATCGCGTGCCCCTCGCCAACTTGCTGGCGCACTCGCTCGACGGTGGATTGGATGAAGTGTTCGGGCGTCCAGTCGGCCTTCGCGCCGCAGATGCCGAGCACGAAGTTGCGCAGCAGCTCCATGCCTTGCCGCGTATGCACCACCTCGGGATGGAACTGCACGGCCCAGATGCGCCGCGCCTCGTCGACGATTCCGGCCAGCGCGTTCGCGGTCTTCGCGGTCTGGATGAAGCCCGCGGGCAGCGCCTTCGCCTCGTCGCCGTGGCTCATCCACACCTCGAGCGTGCTGGGAAGTCCGCGGAAGAGTTGCGTCTCGGCGATCACCTCCACCTGCGCGTGGCCGTACTCGCGCGCCGGAGCAGGCTCGATCCGCCCGCCCAGGTGATGCACGATGAAGTGCAGCCCGTAGCAGATGCCGAGCACGGGCACGCCCATCGCAAGCAGCGCGGGATCGGCGGCCGGTGCGTCCGCATCGTAGACCGAACTGGGGCCTCCGGAGAGGATCAGTCCCAACGGTTTGAGTGCGCGGATGTGTTCGATGGGCGCGGTGCAAGGCAAGACCACGGAGAAGACGTTGAACTCGCGGATGCGGCGCGCGATCAGTTGGGTATACTGCGAGCCGAAGTCCAGAATGACGATGGTTGAGGTGTCCACAGAGCCGATTGTAAATGGCGCAGGCGCGTTGGGTTCAGATTGCCGGCCAAGGTGCGCGGATCATGTCGCTGGCCCTCCTGGCCACGCGGGATCGGGAACGCTCACGGTTGGTGCGACTACTACGCCCGTGAGCTGGGACGCAACCGGCGGCGACGCCACGCTTGATGTGGCTCTGCCCAACGCGGTGCCGTGGAGCGAGTTCACGCCCGTGCTGCAACATTTGACCTTGAGGCTCACCAGCCCAGGCGGCGACGCAGACGATCGGCGCGAGTTGACCTTCGGCCTGCGCGAGATTCATGCGGACGGCAAGCGCATCCTGCTCAACGGCGAGCTGTTTCACTTCCGCGCCACGCACGACGGCGGAGGATTTCCGCTCACCGGTTACCCCGCAACTGACGTTGCAACATGGAAGCGGATCATCGGGACCTGCAAGACGTGGGGGCTGAACGGAATGCGGTTCCATTCGTGGTGTCCGCCCGAGGCAGCGTTCACTGCGGCGGACGAACTCGGCTTCTACCTTCAGCCGGAGTGCGGCATGTGGAACTCCTTCGACGCGGACGGCAAAATGCTGGTGGTCCTCAACGACGAGACCGTGCGCCTGCTGAAGGCCTATGGCAACCATCCTTCGCTGGTACTGCTGAACGCGACCAACGAGCCCGCCGGGCATTATGCGGAGCAGTTGCCGTTGTGGGACAAGAAGTGGCACGACGCCGATCCGCGGCGGCTGTATTCCGACGGCACCGGCCGTTTCGCCCCGCCTCCCGGAGGCCCTGGTCATCCCTACGCGGCGGACTACCTCGTCACTCCAAGAGCCCGCGGTCCGCGTGGCTGGTTCGGCGCCGACTACGAGAACACGCTGTAGACGATGCTGCGCGGAACCACGGTCCCGTGCATCGGTCACGAGGTTGGACAATGGTGCGCCTACCCGGACTTTTACGTCATCATGAAGTTCAGCGGACTGGCAACCACCTTCGCCGGTGTCCCGGAACCGGTAAAAGTGCCGTACATGGTTCCCGGCAACTACAGGATCTGGCGCGACTCCGCGTCCGAGCACCACCTGCTGGCCAGAAACGAGGAGATCGCGCACGCCTCTGGCTGCTTCCAGGTCGCCTGCTACAAGGAGGAGATCGAGGCCAGCCTGCGCACCCCCAGCTACAGCGGCTATGAGCTGCTCGACCTGCACGACTACCTGGGCCAGGGCGGTGCGCTGATCGGGCTGCTCGACGCCTTTTGGGAGCCGAAGAGCTACGTCGGGCCAGCCGAGTTCCGCCAGTTCAACAACGCTACGGTTCCGCTGGCCCGGCTGAAGGACCGCGTCTATACCACGGCGGAGACTCTGAAGGCCGACGGTGAACTGGCCCACCTTGGTTCCGGCCGCTCTCCAGCGCGAGTTCGCAGTGGCAGATTGTCACCAGTGCCGGCAAGATTGTGGCCAGTGGCAGTTGGCCCGCGCGCGCTGTGCCTCGTGGCAAGAATATTCCACTGGGGAGCATCTCTGCAGACCTCTCCAAACTCCCCGCCCCGGCGCGATACAAGCTGCCGTCGAGCTGCACGGCGCGACCATCTTCAAGAACGAATGGAACTTCTGGCTCTATCCCGCGAAGGTCGATGCGTCGGTTCCATCGGACGTGCTGGTTGCAACCTCCTGGCCGGAGGCTGAAGCGCGGCTGGCTTCGGGCGGCAAGGTTCTCTTCTTGCCGCAGGCCGCCGACCTCGACTCCACCAATCCCAAGCTCTCCACTGTTCCCATCTTCTGGACGCCTGATGAACCCCAGCGGCGCGTGGATGCTCGGCCTCTGGTGCGATGCGAAGCATCCGGCGCTGGCCGGCTTCCCAACCGAGGGCAACTGCGACTGGCAGTGGATCGACCTTGCCGGCGACGCTCGCGCGCTGAACCTCGACGCGCTTCCACCGTCGCTCCAATCCATAGTCCAGCCCATCGACGACTGGAACCGCAACTGGAAACTTGGCCTTCTCTATGAGTGCTCCGTAGGCACTGGCAAGCTGCTGGTCTGTAGCATCGATCTCAACGTCGCGCGTGCGGGCACTGCGTCGCTGCGCCGCTCCATTCTGGATTACATGGCTGGCCCGCGCTTCCAGCCAACCGTCGCAATCACCGCCGCCGACCTGCGCAGGCAGTGGCTTCGGATGCGCCCGAACTCGGTCGATCCCGGCGCCAACCAGCCCGTCGTCCCCTCGTCCCCCGATCTCGTTGCCCCCGGCGAGATCCGCCGCAAGCCTGCCTCCTAATTGTTGCGGCTCAGGGTAACGTTCGGAAGATGCGCTTTCATTAACCCTGCTCCTGCATAGGTTGTATCCTATGGCCATGCCTCAGTCCGCAGTTGAACCGCAACAAGCAAAGGCCGCGCCTCCCGCGTTCGAGTCTTGGGGGCGGTATCCCAAGTACGACGCGAAGATTGTTCCCCTGAACTGGCAGTGTGACTTCCCCGGCGTCATGTCCGGCCTCGAAACAGCCGCGCTGCCGGTGGGACTGGGTCGCAGCTACGGCGATGTGTGCCTGTTGAAGGACGGCACGCTGCTGCTGACGACCGGCATGGACCGCCTCCTCAACTTCGACCCCGCGACCGGCATCCTGACCGCCGAGGCGGGCGTGTCGCTGGCGCAAATTCTCGACTTCGCTGTGCCGCGCGGATTCTTCCTCCCAGTAACTCCCGGCACCAAGTACGTCACTCTTGGCGGCGCAATCGCCAACGACATCCACGGCAAGAACCACGAGGCTGCGGGCTCGTTTGGCAACCACGTCCCCAGCTTCGAGTTGGTGCGCTCGGACGGCAGCCGCCGGATCTGCTCCCCCAACCAGAACGCCGACTGGTTCGCCGCAACGATCGGCGGGATGGGACTGACCGGCGTCATCACCTGGGCGCAGTTGAAGCTGCGGCCGATCGTCTCGCGCAAGATCGACTACGAGGGAATCCAGTTCCACGGCATCGACGAGTTCCTCGACCTGAAGCAGCGCTACCAGCACGTGGAGTACACCGTGAGCTGGGTGGATTGCGCCTCGACGGGCAGGAACTTTGCGCGCGGCGTCTTCATGCTGGGCGAACACTCGAAGGTGCCGGGCGAGTTGAAGCCCTCGCCCGAGCCGAAGCTGAGCGTCCCGTTCGACCTGCCGGGCTTCGCGCTGAACCACACCACGGTGAGCCTCTTCAACTCGGTCTTCTTCCACAAGCAGATGAAGGCGCATGTCAAAACCGTGCAGGACTACGAGCCGTTCTTCTATCCGCTGGACGCGGTGCTGCACTGGAACCGCGGATACGGCAAGCGCGGGCTGGTGCAGTTCCAGTACGCGATCCCGTGGCAGCACGCGAAGGAGGGAACGATCGAAATCCTGCGCGAGATCGCGAAGTCCGGGCTGGCCAGCTTCCTGGCGGTGCTGAAGGCCTTCGGCAATATACCTTCGCTGGGGATGATGAGCTTTCCCCAGGCCGGCATCATGCTGGCGCTGGACTTCCCGATCAAACCCGACCTTACCTTCCCACTGCTCAAGCGGCTGGGAGACATGACGCTGGAGTTTGGCGGAAGGCTCTACTCCGCCAAGGACGCGGCGATGACACCGGCGCAGTTCCAGGCGTTCTACCCGCAGTGGCAGCAGTTTGCGCAATACCGCGACCCAAGGTTGAACTCCAGCTTCTGGGAGCGCGTCACGGGAGGAGGATCGACCCTATGAGCACTCTTGCCACACAGCCTGCAGCAGCAGCGATTCTTGTAGATCCAAATTCAAAGATCGCGAAAAAGATCCTGGTGCTGGGCGCAACCTCCGGCATCGCCGAGGCGACCTGCCGCATCTGGGCGGCCGAGGGCGCGCAGATGTTTCTGGTGGCGCGCAACGCGGAGAAACTCGCCGCGGTGGCTGCGGACCTGAAGCTGCGCGGCGCGTCGTACGTGGGCACCGCCGTCGCCGACCTGGACGACACGGACAAGCACGCCGAACTGCTGACGCACGCGGTGAACTCGCTGACCGGCATGGACATTGCGTATCTGGCGCACGGCATCCTGGGCGGCCAGGCGCGCGGCGAGCAGGATTTCGAGCACGCGGCGCAGATCATTTACACCAACTTTCTGGCGCCAGTCTCGCTGCTGACGTGGCTGGCGAACTACTGCGTGCAGCGCCATGCGGGCGTGATCGCGGTGCTCTCGTCGGTGGCGGGCGAACGCGGGCGCAAATCGAACTACATCTATGCCTCGTCGAAGGCCGGGCTGACCGCGTTCCTGAGCGGGCTGCGCAACCGCATCGACCGCGAGGGCGTGACCGTGATGACGATCAAGCCGGGCCCAGTGAATACCTCGATGACGGCGCACATGAACATCAGAAAGGCCGACGTGAAGAAGGTGGCTGCGACGATTGTGAAAGCGATCGACAAGCGCGTGGACACTCTCTATGTTCCGATCATTTTTCTGCCCATCATGTTCATCGTCCGCCACATTCCCGAGCGCATCTTCAAGAAGCTGAACCTGTAGCGGATCTGTTTCTGCTGCGATTTACCTCCTACTGTTGCTGCTGCTGGGCCATGTGCTGCTGGCGGGTGGGCAATCGCCGGATGGAGATGAGGGGGTATACCCCCCTAAAAGTCCTAAAATCTTCAAAACAAATATGTTAAGTCTAGACTTGATCTGGATCAGGTCTATATATTCCCTTCAAAATCTTGATTCCAGAGAGTTTATTTTGTAAAATCTCTGGAATCAGTTTGTTGCGATGGTATAAGAGCAAGAACAAGCAACGGAGAAATACGGAGATTCTTGCTGCCCCATGTGGAGCATGGCCTCACGCCGGATCTGGTGGCCAGGGCAATCGCATGAATCGTTAATCATTTATCAACTTCCCCCCTCCCCCCCTTTGGGGTGTCTTGGGAGGAACTCTTTTGGAATCTGTGGATTGCATTGGGTCTGTGCCGTTCCATATAACATTCTAAATGAGTTACGGCTAAATATTACTTTACAAATGACTTAGAGCGGTTTTCCTGGCCCTATCCCTCCGGAAATGCTCCTCGAAAGCCGCTTTTCTTGAGGAAAAACGGCGCAAGATGCGCGTTTTCGTACACCATCTGGAGAAATAAACGACGACTTCTTCGGCGCAGAGGCAAACAAAAGAAGCCCGACGCATGCGCCGGGCTTCTCTCTCATCTCTACTGCTTTAATTATACGCGTTGGAGGGAAACTACTATGCCAACTATTTTTCGGATTTATGTGGTTTAGTTGGTGTGAGTTATGGGGATTTTGGGGGTCGAGGGTCTTGACACGGCGATTTTACGGGGAAATTCGAGGGAAAATTCTTCGGGAGCGGGAAGAGTTGGAGGTAGACCCACCCTTCGCTAGAAAAAAGCGAAGGATGGGGCACCCACTTTTTGTGGGGGATCAAGATTCCAAAAACCTAGGGTGGGGCATCCGGCACTCGATCTGGATTCCGCGCAGGCAGGCGAGGACGTTATCTCGTTGACGCTAGAGTGGATGAGCCAACGGCGGGCGGGGTCATCGCTTGGCGAAGAGATGCGACGCATCCACCCATCTGGTGCGGAAGCCGTTGCCGGCGAGCCGCTTTTCAATGCGTACCGGGGCCATGGCGCGACCACGCTTCTCAAGGGTCTTGAAGTGGACCTCAACCAGGAGGCAGCGCAGCAGGGGCGAGGCAAGCAACTCGCCCATGCCCAGCAGCACCTCCTCTTCAAACCCTTCCACATCGACCTTGACGACATTGGGGATGCGGCCTAGGCGGTTGCACAGCGAATCGCCGCGGCAGATGGTGACGGGAACGGTCTGCAAGCTGGCGTCCTGCTGGTCGCTGCCGGTAGCGATGTGGTTCTCCACGGACGCTTCCCCGGTGACCAGGCGGCCCGTGGTGTCGCTCTCGCCCAGTGCCACGTTCTCCACCTGAAGCCAGGCGCAGTCCGGCAGCCTCTGGCGCAGTCGTTCGCAGGATTCCAGGCAGGGCTCAAATGCAACCACGGAGCCGCTGTTGCCCACCCAGCGGCAGAACAGCTCGCTATACAGGCCGACGTTGGCCCCCACATCCCAGACCGCGTCGCCCGGCCTGACCGCGGCGGTCAAGGCCTGGCGGACGCGGCCCTCGTAGGAGCCGGCCGGACGCAGGCGATGGATGAGGCCAATCAAGCCCGTCCTGCGGGCGAGCGAACGAGCCTTGACAAGCCATGGATTCACGGACCGGACCACCCCTCGAAGAAGCAGGATCGCATCACAGCGCCGGCGAGTGGGCCGGCTGTGGCAAGTGTAATTCATGGCCGCGCCCGGAGGTCTTCAGAAGCCCTGATCGGGGCGGAAGGTGGTGACGTGGTTGCTGACGAAGGTGACGGCCATGGGCTTGCCGAGGTTGCTGAAGATCACCAAGCGGTTGCCGTACTCCTTGCTCAGGCTCCTGGAGACCTGGCCGAGGGAGAGCTCGACCTGGCGCTCGTTCATGCCCAGGATGACCTGGTGGGCATCGATGGCCTGCCAGACCTTGGGCCCCCAGTGGTTGAAGAGCTGGTGCGGGTCGTCGTAGAAGAAGATCTCGTCGTTGGCGAAGGTGTAGTCGCCGGCCTCCTTGAAGCCCACGGGGACGGCGTAGAGCTTCGTCGGATCGGCGGACTTGGGCATGGTGAAGGCGAGCAGGACCTGCTTGTCTCCGCCGCGAATGCGGAAGGTGGCGGACTTGGGCGCGACCTGCTCGAATGCGTCCTTGATGGCCAGCGGTTCGGCCCCGAGCAGGGTTCCGGCGGAGTGCGCGTAGTCCGCGCGATGGCCGACGCAGGGGTAGTAGTCGAGCTGGCCGCCGGCGGAGACCCAGACCGTTGTGCCGATCAACTGCTTCACGTCGGCCAGCGAGGAGGGTCGCTGCTGCTTGAGGAAGACCAGCTCGTCGAGGTCCACCGTGCCAGTGACGGCGGGAGCTACCGGCCCCGGTGCGTTGTTCTCGTGGTGGATGATCGCGATGCGGATTACCAACGCCAGGAGCAGCGCCAGAGTTATGCCGATTGCCGTTCTCTTGCTAGGTGTCATCCCTGTCCCTCTCGGTTTTCGCTTCAATAACCAGCATTCTGCATTCTGCATCCAACAACCAGCAACTAACAACTAACAACCAACAATCAGCAACCTTCTCTAATCCGGCGGCTCGGCGGCGCTCTGTTGCAGATTGGCCTGCATCAGCGACTCGGGGGTGAGCGCATCGGCCTGGCGCAGGGAGGGGAAGAGCGTACTGGCCAGACCGGTGACGACGAGCGAGCCGATTCCGCCGACGACCACGGCGCGGACCGCTCCCCACCACGCGGCGGTGGCGCCGCTCTCGAATCCGCCAAGCTCGTTGGAGGCGCCGATGAAGAGGCCGTTGACGGCGCTGACGCGGCCGCGCATCTCGGGCGGCGTGGCCAGTTGCAGGATGCTGGCGCGGATGACCACGCTGACCATGTCGCTGGCGCCGACGAAGACCAGAGCGAGCAGGCTGACCCACATGATGTGCGAGAGGCCGAAGATGACGGTGGCCGCGCCGTAGATGCCGACGCAGATGAGCATCCGCTTGCCCGCATCGCGCTTGACGGGGCGGAACGTCATCACCAGCGAGACGACCAGCGCGCCGAGGGCGGGCATGGCGCGCAGCAGACCCAGGGAGCGCGGGCCGCCGTGCAGAATGTCCGTGGCGAAGATGGGAAGCAACGCGGTGGCCCCGCCCAGCAGCACGGCGAAGAGGTCCAGCGAGATGGAGCCTAGCAGCAGCTTGGCGCGCAAGACGTAGCGGAAGCCGACGAGCATGGTTTCCAGATTGAAGGGGTTGTCGACCACGCGCACGGGGCGTGTGCGCATCATGCCCACCAGCACGAGGAAGGCCATGAGGGTGATGAGGCTGAAGGCGTAGACCACGGCCGCGCCGTTCCAGGGCTTCAGAAACCCGGTGAGGGGGAGGGTGAAGAGCAGGCCGCCCACCGAGGGGCCGGCGATGTTGGCGATCTGGAAGACGATGGCCCCCCAGGTGACCGCGTTGACGAAGTGGTGCCTGGGAATCAGGCTGGGCAGAAACGCCGAGGAGGCGGGACTGCTGAAGGCGCGGCCGATCCCCATGGCGAAGAGCACCGCGTAGATGGGCCAGATGTGGCCGTTGGGGTGCAGGGCAAAGCGCATCAGCGCGAGGGTGCAGCAGGCTTGGGCGGCGTAGCAGACGAGGATGATGGAGCGGCGGTCGTAGCGGTCGGCGACGTGGCCGGCGGCGAGCATGAAGAGGATGATGGGAGCGAAGAGCATCAACCCGGTGAGGCCGAGCGCGAGCGCGGAGTGGGTGATCTGGTAGACCTGCCATGCGACGGCGACGGCCTGCGCCTCGGCGCCGAGGATGACCAGGAGGCGGGCGGTCTGGTAGAGGCGGAAGTCGCGCGAGAGAAACGCGCTGCCGGCGCCGATCTCCGCTGCTGCCTCTGCCACCCCAGTTTGGCCGTCTGCCATGTTGCCTATGGTTTCATAAACCCGGCGGCGATGGCACGAGAGATTTTTATCGGCCGAGGTATTGGTTGTACTGGGATTCGACGACGCCGGTGTTGCGGGCCAGGGTTAGCTTGGATTGGTTGAACAGGAACTCGGTGGCGACGAGGCGGCTTTGGGCGGCGGCCAGCGAGGCCTGTGCCTCGACGACGGGGAGGTTGTCGGCGACGCCGGCGGCGTAGCGGTCGCGTGTGTCGGAGAGTGCCTGGGAGGCGAGATCGACGTTGCTGCGCGCGACCTTGACCAGTTCGGCGGAGGACTCGACGTCCATGCGGCTGGCGCGGACCTGGGCGTCGATGGTGATCTTGAGCGACGCGATCTGGCGCTGGAGGGAGATCTGCTGGGCGGTGGCGACCTCGCTCTCGCCACGGAAGCGGCTCTCCTCGAAGATGGGGATCTTCAGCGTACCTTGGGCGGTGAAGACTCCGTGGTAGTTGCCGTGGGTGACGCCGAGAACGCCGTAGTCGCCGTTGAAGGAGAGCGATGGGAGGCGCTGGTACTTGACCGCCTTCTGCGCGCGCTGGGCGACCTCGAGCTGCGCGGTGAGCGTGAGCAGGTCCTGACGCCGCTCATAGGCGAGGGCGCGGGCCTGGTCGAGCGGCATCTCGGCGAGGCCGGCGTAGGGCACCGCGTCGGTGAGGGAGAGCTCCTGCTCGGCGGCGAGGCCGATGAGGCGGTTGAGGGCGATCTTGTCCTTGGCGAATGCGTTCTGGGCGCGCAGCAGGGATTGCTGCTCGGATTGGAGCTGCACGCGGGCGCGCAACACGTCGAGATTGATGCCGACACCGGCGTCGTGGGCGAGCGTGGCCTGGCGCAGCACCTCAACGTCGGCGGTGACGAGGGCCTGGGCGTTGGCGATCTGCGCCTGGTCCGCCAGCGCGGCGAGATACTGGGTGCCGACCGCATCGACCACGCCTCCACGCACGTTGAGCGTGTTCATGGCGACGACATCGGAGGCCTTCTTCGCTGCCTGGTAGAGATAGAAGTCGGTCAGGTTGAAGAGGACCTGGTTGGCGCTGAACAGCGCGCTGGTGGTGTCCACCTTGACGATCTCGTGGATGGAGCCGGGGGGGAAGCCGAAGGCCGCGAACGACGAGGGCTTGAATCCCATGGCGGCCAGGTTAAGCTCGAGCGCGTTGGTGTAGGCGGTGGCGCGCATGTTTGGAAGCAGGGCAAAGTAGACGCCGAGGACCTGGCCGCGGACAGACTGCTGGGCCTCGGTGGCAAGCTGCACCTGGAGGTTGTGCTTCAGGCCGCGGCCGATGGCGTCGTCGAGCGAGAGCGGGAAGGCGCCCGGCGTGGCCTGCTGCACAGGGAAGCGAACCGTCGAGGTTCCCAGCGCCTTGCCGGCGAAGGCGTGGCCGGTGAAACTGAGGCCTGTGAAGGCCCGATCCGCGAGAGGCTGGTCCGCGATGCGGTCCACGGAGTTCACCGGCAACGCGGAACGAAGCGCGCTGGGGGCCATGGGAAGGGATGCGTTCTGCTGCGCCCGCGCCAGACCGCTAAGTCCTGCGCATGCCAGCGCCAGCGTCGACACGCAGGCACTCACGCTGCGCCGGGTGCACCTGGGAAGCCGCGCTCTTGCGGCGAAATGATTCGACTGGAAGAAAATTAGCACGCTCATTATCAGTTTAGAGCGTCCCGGCCCCCGGCGGGGTACCAAACTTGCCCCCTGCGAGACAACGATTATGGATTGTGCATGGGAAGTTTGCTGGTATATGCTCTCTGTGTTTGCAGGTATATGTGCTCTGTGAGGATACAACCTTGAACCCTCCGATTTTCCCGGAACTTTTCTTCCCCGCAGTTGGCGTCTTCTGGATCTTCCTGATCTGGGTGCTCTGGATGATCGTCAAATGCCTCAGAGGCCTGGATAAGAGCCTCGAGGGTGTGAACGCAATCCTCAAAGAGTTATCGGACCGCCTCAATAGCAAGGGCTGAGATTGAATTCTGCGCGCCGCCGGCTGATGACGAGGCGTCAGCGAGGATCAGCGAATCTGCACCAGACCCGCATCGGCTCCAGGGCTGGCGCCATGTGCGCCGCCGGGAGTGATCTGAGAGGTCTGAGGCGCGCGCCAGTGGTCGATGTAGCTGACCTGGTGGACGCAACTGATGGTGCAGTTTGGGGCGCAGCTCTTAGCCGTGAGAAACTCGCGTCGCAGGTCGGCCTTGCCGTACTCGGCGAGCGGCACGCCTGGATATCCGCGCTGTTGCGAGCAGTAGTGCACCAGGCCGAACTCGCAGATGTAGAGATAACGCGCGCCGGCGCGGCATCGCCAGTCGTTTGGCTGGCCGTTTGCGATGGCCTCCTGAAAGTGATTGAAGCGGGAGTAGTTGCGGCGGGTGAGCCGGCGGACCCTGTCCCAGACGGTGCGCTCGGCCTCGCCCAGCGGCTTCAACTGGCCGCTGCCATCGTGAATGATGCCGATGGTGGAGGAGAACCCCAGCGCCAGCGCGCGCTCGCTGACGGTGAGCGCGTCGGTCGGGTTGGCGATGCCGCCGCCCACCACTGAGTTGATGTTGACGTGGAAGACGGCGTGCGTGGCCAGCATCTTCAGCTTGGCGTCGAGGACCTTCAGGCTCTTCTTGGAGACCGCATCGGGCATCACGTTGTCGATGGAGATCTGCATGTGGTCGAGGCCGGCGCGGTTGAGGCGATGGATGCGTTCCGGCATCAGCAGATAGCCGTTGGTGATCATACCGGCGATGGCGCCGGTGCGGCGGATGCGCGCGATGATGCGGTCGAGCTCGGGGTGCAGCAGAGGCTCGCCGCCGGAGATGGTGATGACCGATGTGCCGAGGCGGCCCAGCTCGTCGATGCGCCGCTCCATCTCCTGGATGGGCACGGGGTCGGAGACGTCGTCGAACTCGTTGCAGTAGGCGCAGGCGAGGTTGCAGCGGCGCATGGGCACGATGTGCGCCATGTAAGGATGCGCGGTGTCGATGAGCGCCGAGGCGATGGAGGCAAGCTCGCGCAGCTTGCGCGTCGATGACGACCAAATGCGCTGCGCGGCCATCCATCGGCGCTGCGCGGTGCTGGGACGACGCGAGACTGTATTCTGCAGGGCCATCATTGATAGATCCAGTGCATCGTCGATCGATTCATTGCACTGCCGCTGGATTCATTGAACCACACCCAGCCGCGCAGAGCGACTCCAGCAGCATGCGCGGGCGCGGAGGTACACGCGTGGATTTGCGGGTCGCAACTGCAATCACCGGCGAGAGCGTGGATGCAGTAGCATGGCAGACGAGGGGCCCATAGCTCAATTGGTCAGAGCAGCGGACTCATAATCCGTTGGTTCAAGGTTCAAGTCCTTGTGGGCCCACCAAGCATCCTCCGGCGAAGGCGAACGACTGCGGAAGCGAGATGCAACAGACCTTCGAGCCGACCCCTTCAGACCTGCGCAGTTTGCCGGTCGCGATACTATGAGCCAAGGGCCCTGTGCGATGATCTCCGTCCTGATCCTTACCAAGAACGAAGAGCGCGATCTGCCCGGCGCGCTGGCCTCGGTTGCGTGGTCGGACGATGTGCATGTCTTCGACTCGTGCAGCACGGACGCGACGCTGGAGATTGCGCGCGCGACCGGCGCGCATGTCCACAGCCGCGTCTTCGACGACTACGCCACGCATCGCAACGCCGCGCTGGGCCTGGCGTTCAAGTATCCGTGGGTCTTCCTGCTGGACGCCGACGAGCGGCCCACTCCGGAGCTGTGCGCGGAGATGCAGCGCGTGGTGAGCGAGGCGCCGGCGAATACGGCGGCGTTTCGCCTGCGGCGGCGCGATTATCTCTTCGGCACGTGGCTGAAGCATGCGCAGCTCACGCCGTTCTACATCCGGCTGGTGCGGCCGGAGCGGGCAAGGTACACGCGCGCCATCAACGAGGTGCTGGAGGTGGATGGGCCGATTGCGGAGCTGGCGCATCCGCTCGACCACTTCCCGTTCTCGAAGGGAATCGCGTGCTGGTTGACGAAGCACAACGCCTACTCGACGATGGAGGCCGAGCTGATCTTCCGCCAGCAGGGACTACAGCACCCGAGCCTGCGCTCGGCCTTGCGCGATCCCGACTTCCACACGCGGCGGCTGCACCAGAAGGCGATCTTCTACCGGATGCCAGGAAGGCCACTGATCAAATGGCTCTACATGATGTTTGTGCGCGGCGCGGTGCTGGACGGCGCTGCAGGCGTCACCTACGCCACGCTACAGGCGTTCTACGAGGTCATGATTGTGCTGAAGACGAAGGAGCTGCGGCGCGGCGGCGCTTAGCCCTGCTGCTCCAAATGAGATCAGACCTATGCTTGCGTAGATATTGCTTCTGCTTGTCGCAGCGAGCGGCGCTCGTAAACACAGAAATAGTAGATCAGTGCTCCGAGATTGGGCGTTGGTACGACTAAGATCAGCCATAGCACCCTCGCTCTTACTGACATCTCTCTGGCGATGGCGCAATCCCGTATCATTCCGAGCCAGAGCACGGTTCCGCCGATTATCAGGAACAAAATAAGCGCAGTAAGTGGGGGCCAGATGATGCGATGCCACCTGTCGAACGCATTCATTAGGTCGTAGCCGCTGAAAGCGCAGAAGATGCTAAGGGCAAGTTCGGCCCCAAGGGTGGAGACAGTGCCGATGGCCACGGCTCGGTAAAAGGATCGAAGCGTCATCTTTCTGTAGATCATCTACCACTCCTTGGCGGCCGAGTTGGCATTGACTGCACCGCTCGGCACCTCCGGTCCTTTCCAGCGCAGGACGGGCTTGCGCGCGGCGGCGGTCTCGTCCAGACGGCGCAGGCGTGTGGTGTGCGGCGCAGCTTGCACCAGCTCTGGATTCTCCGCTGCCTCGCGTGCGATCTGTTCGAGCGCGTCGATCAGCAGGTCCAGCTCTTCGCGGCTCTCGCTCTCGGTCGGCTCAATCATCATCGCGCCGTGGACGATCATGGGGAAGCTCACTGTGTAGGGATGGAAGCCATAGTCGATGAGGCGCTTGGCGATGTCGCCGGTCCTGACGCCGTTGGCCGCTTGCAGGCGGTCGGAGAAGACGACCTCGTGCAGCGTCGGCGTAGTGAAGGGCAGCTCGAATGTGCCTGCCAGCTTGGCGCGAATGTAGTTCGCATTCAGCACGGCGTCCTCGGTCGTCTGCCGCAGACCGTCCGGCCCATTCGCCAGAATGTACGCCAGCGCGCGCACGAACATCCCGAAGTTGCCGTAGAACATCCGCACCCGGCCTACACTCTGCGGCCTCTCGTAATCGAACCCAAGCGACCCGTCCGCGCGCGTCACCAGCACCGGCGTCGGAAGAAACGGCTGCAAAAACTTTTTGCAGGCCACTGGCCCCGAGCCGGGCCCACCGCCTCCGTGCGGCGTGGAGAAGGTCTTGTGCAGGTTCAGATGCATCACGTCGACGCCGAAGTCGCCGGGCCGCGTCTTCGCCACCAGCGCGTTCATGTTGGCACCGTCCATGTAGAGCAGCGCGCCCTTGGCGTGCAGAATCTCGGCGATGCGGTGAATCTCGCTCTCGAAGACGCCGATGGTCGAGGGGTTGGTGAGCATGAGCGCGGCGGTGTCTTCGTCCACCATGCGCTCCAGTTCGGCGAGGTCCACCATGCCCTGCGCGTTCGATCTCAGGTTCGCCACCTGATAGCCGCAGACTGCGGCCGACGCGGGGTTGGTGCCATGCGCCGAGTCGGGAATCAGAATCTTCTTGCGCGCATTGCCTTTGCTCTCGTGATACGCGCGCACCAGCAGGATGCCGGTGAACTCGCCGTGCGCGCCGGCGGCGGGTTGCAGCGTGATGGCGTCCATGCCGGTGATCTCGACGAGGCAGTCCTGCAAGAGCTTCATGATGCCGAGGCAGCCCTGCGAAAGCGACTCGGGCTGATAGGGATGCGCGTTGGCGATGCCTTCGAGCGCGGCGACCGCCTCGTTCACGCGCGGGTTGTACTTCATCGTGCAAGAGCCCAGCGGATACATGCCGAGGTCGATGGCGTAGTTCCACGTCGAGAGCCGCGTGAAGTGGCGGATGATCTCAATCTCCGATAGCTCCGGCATCACGCCCAGGTCGGTGCGCACGCTTTCGCCCAGCAACGACGCGGCATCCACCGCTGGCACATCCAGCTTCGCCAGCCGATAAGCCTTTTTCCCCGGCGACGACTTCTCGAAGAGAAGACCTTCGTTCTGATTGACATGCGTCGTCGCCTTACGCGGCGTCCCTACAAACTTTTGCTCAACTGCCATATCTAAAACTCCTGTGCGTCTGCTTCCTCGCCCGACACGGAGTAGCTGCCTGACTCCGGGCTATCTACATCTTCTTCGCGCAGCGAGAGGGCGAAGACGATGCCGTTGGCGAACTCGATTGTCAGCGCGTCGTCCTCTTCCAGCATTGCTTTCTCGACCGTCTCGCCGATCTCGGCGCAGAGTGCGTTGCGATACTCCGGCTCGCCGAAGGCCACGGAAGAATCCGTGAGCAGGATGTGCGGCCAGTCGTAGAGCTTGAGCAGCGGCTCGCCGAAGCGGAGCTGTAGATAGTCCTCCACAAACTCCACAGACTTCAGTTCCTCGCCCTCGATTGCGCTAATGTCCATAGATAACCTTTGCCGAACAGTTCACTTTCAAAAGCAGATTCCTCCGCTACGCTGCGGAATGACAAGCTACGTATTGTCCTCGTTGTCATAGCCGCACCATCTAAATCTTCGTTAACTCTGCCGCGGCGATTGCGCGCAGGGTGGCGGCTGCGGCGTCCATTTGTTTGCGGGTGGTCAGTTCGGTGGCGCACCAGAGGCTGGCGTTGGGGCCCAGCTCGGGATACCAGCGAGCGAGCGGCAGGCCGCCGATGATCTTGTGTTCGAGCAGCGCGGCGTTGGTCTCCTCGGCGCTGGCGGGAAGATTGAGGACGAACTCGTGGAAGCGCGGCGCGCCTTCGAAGAGGAGCTTCGCGCCATCGCCTGCGGCGAGTTCGCTGCTGAGATGCGCGGCTTTGGCGAGGTTGTGCTCGGCCAGCTCGCGCAGGCCCTGCTTGCCGTAGACGGTGAGGAAGATCGTCGCGATGAGAGCGACCAGCGCCTGATTGGTGCAGATGTTGGAGGTCGCCCGCTCGCGGCGGATGTGCTGCTCGCGGGTGGAGAGGGTGAGGACATAGCCGCGCTTGCCGTCGGCGTCCTTCGTCTCGCCGACGAGGCGGCCGGGCATCTGGCGCATGAACTTTTCCTTGCATGCGATGACGCCGCAGTAGGGCCCGCCGAAGCTGACCGGGACGCCGAACGACTGCGCCTCCAGCGAGACGATGTCCGCCTCGGCAGGTGGGCGGACGATGCCGAGAGAGATGGCTTCGGCGATGGAGACGATGAGCAGCGCGCCCTTGGCGTGGGCGAGGTCGGCGATGGCAGCCACATCCTCAATCGTGCCGAAGAAGTTGGGCGACTGGATCAATACACAGGCTGTCTCGGCGGTGATCGCCTCATCCAGAGCGGCCAGATCGACGCGGCCATTCTGCACGTAGCCGACCTCACGGATGAGAATCTGCTGGTGCTGCGCGTAGGTAGCGAGAACCTCGCGGTACTCCGGGTGCACGGTGCGTGCAACAACCGCCTTGTCGCGCCCGGTGACGCGGACGGCCATCATCATGGCTTCCGCCGCGCCGGTCGATCCGTCGTACATCGACGCATTGGCGATCTCCATGCCGGTGAGCTCGCAGATCATAGTCTGGAACTCGAACATGGCCTGCAGGGTTCCCTGCGCGATCTCCGGCTGATAGGGCGTGTAGCTGGTGAGGAACTCGCCGCGCTGGACGAGCGAGTCGATGATGACGGGGCGGTAGTGGCGATAGGCGCCCGCGCCGAGAAAACTGGCGTAGCCGTTGGCGTTCGAGTCGGCGAAGGCGCGGAAGCGGTCGATAATCTCCGACTCGGAGTGCTGGCGCGGAATCGCGAGATCGCGCGTCAGTTGAAATTCAGCAGGAATCGTCGCAAACAAATCGTCAATGGAGTCGACGCCGATCTCCGCAAGCATCTCTTTGCGGTCGGCGGGCGACTTGGGCAGATAGCGCATCGATTAGTGCCCCGTCTCCTCGGCGATGAAGGCCTCGTACTCCGCCGCCGACAGCAGCCCATCCAACTCACTCGCGTCCTTCAGATCGAGCTTGAGCATCCAGGTTGAGTTGGCGTCGGCGTTGACCTGCTCGGGCGCGTCCTTCAGCTCCTCGTTGATGGCGGTGACAGTGCCGGAGACCGGCGAAAAGAGGTCGCTGACGGCCTTGACGCTCTCGACCGAGCCGAAGATATTGCCTGCTTCGAGCGTGTCGCCCACCTTGGGCAGGTCGACGAAGACGATGTCGCCCAGCGAGCTTTGCGCGTAGTCCGTGATGCCGACGGTCCCGGCAAGGCCTGCCACCGAGATCCACTCATGTTCCTTGGTGTACTTGTAATCCGTGGGGTAGGGCATGATCTGCGTTCTCCAGCGTTCATTGTAGTGCGGGGCAGGAAGGAAAACCTCGTAGCGCGGTCCAGAAGAAAAAACCGCGGCGAGAGCTGCCTCAGCGCGGGCCAAAGCCGGGGTAGGGCTCCAGTTGCGTGATGAGAGGGAACTCGATCATTCCGCGCTGGGCGAGGGGGAGCGAGGAGGCCAGCGCGTGCGCCTCCTCTTCGCTGGCGGCCTCGAAGAGGATTGCGGCGCCGGGCATGTCTTTGCGCCGCCAGATGGAGCGCAGGGAGCCGGAGGCGTACATCTCGCGCACGCGCTGCGATTCGGCCGCGATCAGCTCCGGCGTCCACTGCTCTGCGGGATACGCTTCCATGCGGCGCTTGGTCAGGACTAGAAACTGCATTGTGTTCTCCTCATCTCTTTGGCTGATTTATTTCTTCGTATCGATTTACTACTTCAAGTCGATTGATTTTTTCCGCCGTTTGTAGAACGGGGTTGCGACTATTTTTGCCTTCACGAGCTGGCCGCGAACCTCCACGGCGACGACCTCGTCGAGGGCGGCGAATTGCACGGGGACGTAGGCAAGGGCGATGTTCTTCTTCAGAAACGGCGCGGGCGAGCCGCTAGTGATCTGGCCGATCTTTTCGCCGGTGACGGTGCAGACCGGATAGCCGTCGCGACCGATGCCGCGCTCGATCATCTCCAGCCCGACGAGCCTGCGCTTGGGGCCACCGGCGGCTTCGATGGCGGCGAGCGCGGCACGGCCTACGAAGTCTGTGTCTTTGTCGAGCTTGGCGTAGCGGGCCAGATTGGCCTCGAAGACGTTGATGGAGTCGGAGATCTCGTGGCCGTAGAGCGCCATTGCGGACTCCAACCTCAGCGTGTTGCGCGCGCCGAGGCCGCAGGGAAGAATGCCGAACTCCGCGCCGGCGTCGAGGATTTCGTTCCAGACGAGCGCGCTGGTCGGCTCGTCGGAGGGGATATAGATCTCGAAGCCGTCCTCGCCGGTATAGCCGGTGCGAGCGATCATCACGTTGTAGAGGCCGCAGACTTTGCCATGGGTGAACCAGTAGTTTTTGATCGCGCTGAGGCTGGTGTCGGTGAGCTTGGCCAGCGTGGCCTCGGCCTTTGGGCCTTGAATGGCGAGCTGGGTGTAGTAGTCGCTGTAGTCGCTGATGTGTATGCCCGGCATGGCTCCAATCTGCTTACGAACCCAGGCGACGTCTTTCTCGCGCGTGCCTGCGTTGATGACGATCAGGTAGTCGTTGTCGCTGAGTTTATGCACCACCACGTCGTCAACGAACGTCCCATCCGGCGTAAGCATCGCCGAGTACTGCGCCTGCCCGATGGCGAGCCTGGACGCATCGTTCATACAGAGCCGCTGCACCGCGGCCAGCGATCCGGGTCCGCGCAACTGGATGTCTCCCATGTGCGAGACGTCGAAGAGGCCGACACTGGTGCGCACGGCCATGTGCTCGGCGATGAGGCCGGAGTACTGGACCGGCATATCCCATCCGCCGAAGTCGACCATCTTGGCACCGAGCGCGCGGTGCGTGGCGTTGAGCGCGGTCCTGCGCAGCGGCGGAGTTGGATTGGATGTGGCGCTCATGGCAGTCCCCTATGAGACGACTTTACACCGCGGGCCACGCGCTGCCGCACAGTCCACGCTTACTGCACCGGATTGATGATCTTGATGTTGGCCAACGGAGGCATATGCCCCAGGGCAATCCACGCTCCGATCAAGCCAAACAGCACCGAGAGGCATGTACCGATCATCCAGATGTTATCGCTGTCCACCGTGGAGCGCGGACCGGAGGAGCTATGCCAACGGGAGGCGACCTTGAGCGCAAGAAAGCCGGCAACCAGTTGAATCCCGCTGCCGGGAAGCATGAATGCGCCGGTGTAGATAGTCCTCTCGAGGATGCCGACCATCCAGCTCAAGCGGGATTTTTGGTGGTCCGGGTCTGGTGGATGGTGTTTGCGAACGTAGGGCCACAGGGTTTTCTCGATCAACAGCCAGAGCACGATATGGCCCACCAGAATGGAAAACGCAAAACCTGCAATCACTCGCAACACAGTCAGCTCCTCCTGCTGTCAAACCTGATCGGCAGATAGAATGATAGCCGCTTGCGGACGATGGGTGGATTAACTTCGCGGGCGGGGAGGGGCCGCTAGGAGGCCTGGGAGGGCTGCTTGGCGGCCTCTCGCTTGGCCTTGCGTCGGCTGAGGACGGAGCTGCGGCGGGTGCGCGCCCGCTCGCTGACGTGGTCGATCTTCTTCCAGAAGCCGACAAAATAATCCACCGCCGAGATGATGGAGACGATGGTCATCCAGTAGATGGCCCACATGGCGATCATGTGTACGGCGACGACGAAGCCGCCGCCGTGTCTGGTCGGGAACCATAGCCAGTAGTCCCAGTGGTGGGCGAGGATGGCGGCGACCACCGAGACGATCTGGATGACGGTCTTCAGCTTGCCGATCTCGCTGGCGTCGATGGTGAAGCCCTCCGACGCCGCGATGGAGCGCAGGCCACTGACCAGGAACTCGCGACCGATGATGA
>Ga0224555_1002405_pt1 | contig 22087 bp, 19 predicted proteins | sample 714S23034metaG_FD_180687 | JGI IMG/M metagenome (GOLD analysis project Ga0224555, IMG submission 180687) | Peat soil microbial communities from Stordalen Mire, Sweden - 717 S2 30-34 | ecosystem: Environmental > Terrestrial > Soil > Wetlands > Peat | place: Sweden: Norrbotten County, Stordalen...
ACGGGGAACGGCGCTCAAGGCGGCGAAGCGACGGGTGGTCCCGGCGAATAGCGGGCCTTGGTAATCACTGAGCGGTCTCGACTCGACGATGAGCGGAGGCAGGCCTACGGCGCTGGAGCTCTTGTCCGTCGGGTCGAGCAGGGCGACGAGCTCTTGGGCGCGCACGACGTGGTCGTCGAATTCGGGCACGTCGGCGTTGACGATCTCTATATGACGGGCTATGTCCTGGGCGCTGGTTGTGATGCCCCGAGCGGCCGCGATGACGGCGAGCCGATTGAGGTCCCGCTCATCCGGCGTTTCGCCCCGCTGGTAGCCGGTGAGGATGACATTGGCCACGGGTTCGGCTAGCAGCGCCATGAGGCGGTGGTCGACGCTGGGCCCGTGGGGCAGGTGCAGAGCGGAGCGCACCTCCGGGTAGTACAGGCCGGTGGCGGTCCGTTCGAGAACCTGGGCGCGTTGCGTGCACACCTCAGCAGAGGTGCCGGGAAGCCACGGTTGACCTCCGGGGCAGTCGTGGCGCTGGTTGCGCAGCGACCCGAGATCGACGCTGGCCGAGCAGTTGGTGCACTGGATGATGGGCGCGGTGATGTCGGTGGCGACGCGGTAAGTCAGGGTCGGTTGGGCGCACATGCCGCCGGCGTGGCGGGGCTGGCCATTGTCGTCACGGGGTTGGAGATCTGGATCGTGCGCCCATTCGACCCACGGGATATCGGAGAGGTGACCGGCCGGGCAGGCGAGCGCCAGCGGGACCTGTTGAGTCGGCCATGCCCGTTTGCGGCCGTCGGGCTGTTCGCACTCGCTGCAGCTGCCCTGTGACACTCCTTCGGGGAGGCGGGTCACGAGGCGCCGACATTTAGGGTTGATGCAGTACTCGGTGAGCGGAAACCGCGCGACTCGCACGAACCAGGTGTCCTTGTCGCTGGGGTCATTACCGACGACGGGCGGTTGGATCAGGCGGTTGACGCCGAGACGCCGCTGGAGGTGGGCATCGATGATTTGGTTACGTTCCAGCCAGCTGGCCCCGCCGCGCCCGTCATTGGGCCGTTCGTGCAGCCATTCGTCGAGCCCGCAGACTACGACACCGACTCCGTTGCGGGCCAGCAGGAGGGCGCCGATACCGAACGGGGCGATCATGTGGCTGCGCTTGATCGGTGTGTAGAAGACTCGGCGAGCCATCAGAACACGTCCTCTTCGGCTGACCCGGTCGCGCCAGCGACGGTGGGTGCGGTGGCCTCTGAGGAAGCGCCGGCGGTCCTCGTGTGGCGAATGGCCCTAGCGCCAGCTTCGGCGTCGACGGACCGCATCGACGTCGGGACGAGCCAGGTGGTGTTCACAGCGTCGGGGTTGTCGGCGCGGGCTGGCGCGTCTTCGCCGAGCGGGCGCAGGAACCCGGTGCTACTTTTCCCTGGCTGCAACGTCCCCCACTCGGCGTGCTGAGTGTTTGCAAGCCACCTGTTGAGCTCGGCGGCCCGGCGGGTGAGGTTGCGTTCCTGCGGGCTGTCGGACCGCACGCGTGCCTCGATCGGGACGAGAGCATCGACGAAGTGGTCGACCGCGGCGGAAGGAGACGACGGGTTGACGGCCTGGCGGATCCAGGCGGTCAGCGCACCGGCGAGACCACGGTCCAGCGCGGCTGGAGTGAACGGGGTGATGCTGACCGGCTCGACAGAGGCGTATAGGCGGCGGTGGAACGTGGAGAACTGCTCGAAGTGGGAGCGGTCCCGATTGTTGTAGGGACTGAGCACGACGAATACGACCCCGGGGGCGTCGCGTTCGTCGCGCCCAACCCGCCCGGCGACTTGGATGTACTGCGACGCGCTCTTCGGCTGGCCGAACATTGTGAGCAGCCCGAGCCTGTTGATGTCGAGGCCGACTTCGATCATGCTGGTTGCGAAGCACAAGTCCGCGCAGCCCTTCTCCCCGTGCGAGACCGAGAGGCGTTCCATCGTCGCGGACACGTCGGCGGTGGCCTGCGCGGTGAGCTCGACCCGGGCTGTCATGGCCCGCTGAGCGAGGCGGGTGCCCGAAGCGCGAAGGGGGCCGGCGTCGACGCCTGTGGCGTTGTGAAGCCGCCAAGTGTGGCCGCGCAGGTGGGTTTGACAGAGTGACTGGACGAGACCGAGGCTGCGGCGGCTGGAGAAGAAACATAGGTTCGTCCACCACGGGTCAGGATTGTGCCCGGCAACGTCGAGGCTGCCTCCAGCATGGCCGAGGACGGCAAGGACCCGGATCTGGGCTTCCTGAGCTCTCCCAAACCCGGGGGCGCAGATACCAACGAACACCTTGCCGGCAGAATCGGGGTCGGTGCGGGAGAAAAAGTTGTCGGCGGCGTCGAGTCCAGGCGGCGGGATCAGCCGGGTGCGATTCCGCCCATAGAGGGCGGCGGTCTGTTCGACGTAGCGGCGAGTGGTGGCAGTGGCGGCGACGATACGGGGTCGTGCGCCGCCGTCACGGCTGCACAGGTCCTCGATGACAGGCTCGTAGAGGGCGTCGAGGCTGCCAAGGGGGCCGGAGATGAGATGCAGCTCGTCTTGGATGAGCAGCGCCGGGCCGGGCCCGAACCGTCGCCCGTTGCCCAGGCCGAAGAACTGTGACGGTTCTGTCCGCCACGACAGCTGCGCGAACTTGTCAATCGTCCCGACGACGAACGTCGGCGGCTGCTTGTACAGGTCGGTGTCGACTTCGTATACGGGCAGCCCGTGTGGTTTGGCGCCGGCCGCCAGCTGGTTCTCGTCGTTGAAGGGGCAGGTAGGGTCGGGACAGTACGCCATCACCCTGGACTCGGTGCTGTTCGGGGCCAGCGCGGTCTTGTAACCATCGACGTCCTTCGTGCCGGCGCCGGAGCGACGCCCGATCGCCGCGGCGCACCATGGGCAGCGAGTGAGGAGGAACCCGCGTTTGGTGGCGTCCGCCCGCCAATCGCGCAGGGCGATCCGGGCGCCCGACCAGTCGTTGGGGGTGCTGCGCCGACCCAACCAGGCGCCGATCGTGAACTTGCGGGTGTCGCCGAGCTCGGCAGGGTGAGCGGCTCGGATGCGTTCCAGTGCGCAGATGAGGGCGGCGGCCCGTTGCAACTGTTGGGCGGTAAGCAGTCGCAGCGTGTAGCGCATCAGAACGGTCGACCCCTGACGGCTGGCGATGCCAGTACGGACCTGGTGAAGGCGCCGCCAGAGCATCGTGAATGCCGCGACCGCCGAGTACGCCTCGGTCTTGCCGCCCCCGGTGGGCATCCAGATGATGTCAACGATCTCTGCCCGCGGGTCGGCGGGGTCGACGGTGACAGGCAGGGATGCGAGGAGGAACGCGATCTGGAACGCGCGCCAACGTGAGGGCTTCGCGGCTCCCGGTGTGCGGGGACTTGCACCTTCGGCGCCGACAACACGGCCGTTGTCGAAGATGAGCGGACGCGTATCAGCGTCGTAGGCACGGCGCTGGTTGGCCATCGCCTCTGACGTCCAGCGCAGCACCTGGTTCACGTCGGGGTCGGCTTGGGCGAGCCGCCAGCCATCCATCGCGTCGGAGTGGAACTGGGCGCACGCGGCGAGGTGGCGGCGCGAGGTGTCTTGGAGGTGTGCTGGAAGGGAATCGATCTCGGCCTGTCGCCGACCGATCCAGGTCTCGTAGGCGGCAAGTATGGCGTCGACGCCATCGCGGGCGGCCTGGTCCCAGGCGCCGAGGCCGTCCATGTCGACGGTGAGCGGGTTGCTGTCATCGTCGACGGCCTCGGGAACGGGTGAGCGGACAACCTCGACAGGGAAGTGCTCGCCGACGATCGCGGTGCCGTCGGCGTCGGTAATGGCCCGAGCGTTGCAGCCGTGCCCGACGGCCCGGACCGGGTTGCGGTGGTAGAGCAGCTCTAGGGAGCGGTCCTCGCCGTCGAGGATGGTGTGGCTCGGGTAGTCGGCGACGGTGCCACTCGCTGTTCGTGCCGTCAGGCGCGCCTGGAACAGGCACGCGCTGGAAGCGGCTCTCAGGTCTGCACCAGCCGGAGTTTGGTTGACGAGGTACACGGTGACAATCGTCCCGGTCTGGTGCGCCCGATAGACGGCGCCGACCCGCAGGTTCAGCGTGCCGTCGGTCAGGTCACTTGTGACGGTATCGGGACTGTCAGCTGGAAGCGACGTGGCGAGACGCACCGGCTGGCGTCGCCAGAAACTGCCCACGGTCCCGGCGACGCCGATCTCGAGCGGTTCGTAACGTCCGCCTTCGACCTCGACGTCTATCAGGGTCTCGGTACCGGGGACGAGCAGGAACGAGATAGCCATGCTTCGGGGTCGGTACGGCGGTGCGTCGGGTTCGGCGGCGTCGTCGGCGTCAGCGTGCCCGGTCGCAGCATCGTCTTCGGCTTGGATGGGCGGAGGGTCGATGCCGGTTCCATCCGCGGCTTCCGTGCCGGCTGCCTGGTGGGCCGCTTCGGCCTGGGCACTGTCGAGGGTTTCCTCTTGCTGGCGGCTGAGCCCACTCGGGAACAGGATGCCAATGCCGTAGCGCCTCAGTGGCGACCCATTGAGGACCTCGTTGCCGTCGTCGTCGACGAGCACGCCGGTGGCATCTCGCCACGAGCTGAACGTAGTGGCGGCGTTGACGGTCCTGGGTTGCGCGCCAGGCCAAGTCCGGTCGTCGGGTCCGGTGGGCCCGTACAGATCGCGCCGGACGGCATCGACGAGCGCGAGACGGGCATCGGTGGCGGTCACGGCAACTCGTCCCGCATGACTGCCGGTCCGTGGGCGCCACCGGACGCGGGCACGTGTTGGCCAAGGTGGCTGCGGCCGATATAGCGAACTGCGGGGTCGACAGCGACGACGACCCGCAAGTCGAGCTCTCCGAGCAGCGGGCCGCCGCTGACGGTCGCATAGCCGAACGTTTCCAGGTTGGGCTGCCAGCTGGTCGTGGCGCGCAGGATACTTATCAGCTCCGCGATGATGTCGATCCCAGCGCGCCGGCAGGCGGTGCGAAGCTCCCGGAGGAGCCGGTCGCTGCGTCCTCCGTCGTCTTCGGGGAGGCCCAAGACGGAGCGGAACGCCTGGTAGGCGCCAGCCTTCTCCGGGGCGATGTACCCCGGGTAGGGAACGCAATTGAGAACGTGGCGCGCATATCCGCTGTTGTGCAGCGCGGCACTGAGCGCGGTATGGAGCTGCCTGTCGGTGCGTCCCGATGTTGCGAGCGCCTCCTTAAGCTCCGCCTTCGCCGCCTTGGCGGCTGCCGGTGCGCCCGGGCCGTACTTGCCGACCAGGAGGGCGTCGGCGCGGCGGTGCAGCTCGTCATCGGTTGCGCTACGCAGTGGCCGAAACAGCAGGACCGTTCCGACGCGAATCTGGCCGGGCTCCGCGTCGGTGACGTGGACGGCGTTGCCGTCCCAGGTGAGTATCTCCGGCGCCGGCCCAGCGCCGCCGTCGACGTCACCGCCGTCGACGGCGTAAAACACAACATGGTCCCCCGCGAGGCGAAACCCGGTTGCCGCGACCGGGTCCCGGTCGACGAGCCAGGACCCTGCCGGTGTGACCCGGGGCTCGACAGCGGTGGGCGGCAACCACACCGGCTCATCGTCCCGCTCCGGCGTGTTGGAGCCTCGGCGGGAGGTCCGGATCGTTGGCGCGAGCGTCGTCGGGAAGACGTTGATGGTGTCAGGGTCGAGCGGGAGATGCCCGGGCCAGGTGACGATGTGGACGTGGGTGGCGGGCGGGGCGCTGAGCAACCATCCGCCGATGCGACCAGCGTGCGTCGCGCCGCACCAAGGGGTCATGAGGTAACGAGCAGGTGGTCCGAAGAGAAGGAGTGCATCCCGAATTGGGGCGTCGCGAAGGTGGGTGACCGCGCGAACATCGGCGTCGAGCTCCTCGTCTTCGAGCCAGCGCTTGACGAGCGGCGCGTGGTCGGCGTCGACGGCGATGTACACGGCGGGCGGGTCGTGGGGATTGGCCCGTCCATAACGTGAGATGACCTCCTCGAGGCAGGCCGCGGCAGGGTGTGGCTGGTCGCCCAGGGCGTCAAGAAGGGCAGCGAAGCGAGACAGATGAGGGTGGAGCCGGCTGTCAAGCCCCGTCTCGTCGTGACAGCGGACTGCGTTGGCGAGCTGCGAGGTGGCCACCGGTAGAGCGTCGGGCGCGAGCGGGGTACCGCTCACGAGGCGAGCCCAGGTGCTGGCGCCCGCGAGGATGTCCTCGAGGTTGCGGGAGACGCCTTCGTCGGCCGCCCGGCGCAGGTCGCGCAGCATGCGGATGGCGTCACTCATCGTCGGCCACTCGAGGACGTGGCACTCGATATCCACGTCGGCGGCTGCCTGGTACCGCTCGTCAACCGCGACGAGGGCGGGTCTCATCAGAACAGGTCCTCATCCTCAGCTGACGCGGCGAGCATTGTCACCTGTACTTCTGCGATCCGCCATGCCTCGATGCCTCGCGGCGGCGTCGGCACGAATGGCTCAGTCGCAGGGTTGCCGGCTCGCACCTCCTCGATTAGCTCAGCGGATGCTCGCGACCGCCGGTCCGTGACCAAGATGTGGGCGGCACGGGGAAGCGCCCGGCGAAGCTGACTGCGCCACGCCGCCGCCCCGTCGCACACCACGAGGGCTGCCTGGCATGTCGACAGCCAGCCAGGCGGGCGCAACCTGAAGTCGCACACCAGGACGGGGTGACGGAACCAGCCGGCAAGCCCTGCGCCGACGTCTAGGAAAGGTCCGCACTGCGGCCACACCGCCTCAAGTATGCATAGGTCAGCCGCAACAGTTGACCGTTGTCCGATCACGACGACGGGGATGGCGGAGCAGCGCGCGTGCAAACGGGCTGCATTCGCTCCGGCCAATCCCGAGGCCGCCCAGGCGCCGAGGATCGGCCCCTGGGTTCTCAGCCGCCGGTCTGGCCGTTCCGGGAGTTCTGCGGGAAGCAGGCGGATGGTGTCGGCGTAGCGCGTCATGGTCGTACCACCCACGATCGTCGCCCCGCCACTTCCTGCTGCCCCGAGGCGCGTATCGCGGTATGCGCCGTTGACGAACGCCGAGACGCGGGCTCCGGCGTCCTTGGCGCACGGCGGGTCGAGCGGCCTGGTGCTCCGATGGGAGGCGAGCGCGGCGACAGACCCGAGAGCCACGGCGGCAGCCGCGAGGTCGCTGGTCGGCAGTGAGAGCAGTAGTCGGCGGGGGGGCGTGACAGGCCGCACCGCTGCGACTCCGCCGACGTCGCGGAGGAAGGTGAGCCATGTGGGGGGTTGGTGAGGCTCGGATGCTGGCAGCACCCCGCGAACCCTCCCGACGGGACGCCAGGGGTCGCCCAAGGTTGCACGGGAGCCAATGTCCGGCACAGGACACCATGGTACGAGCGGGGAGTGACACAGAGGGGGGGTTGGGAGGTTCGATCACCACAGTCCGGAGCCAGCGACCTTGTCGAACGAGTTCGGAGGCCGAGGCGCACCTGGACGGCAAGAGGCCTAACCCGACCGGCGGAGAAGTCGGTCGGTTAATTCAACCGTTGCCGCGTAGAGCCAGAACACCCAGTCGAGGAACTCCTGCGCGTACTCATTCCGTTGGTTCTCGTTCCTATGGCGCAACGCGTAGTTATTGGCGATCTCAAACAAGGAGCTCTCGTCCCTGGACAGGAGCTCTTGCCTGAGGAGCGCTCGACGCTCTTCAAGTACACCAGCCAAAGTAACAATGGCAGATCGCTTGTCCTCGAATGTTGCACCACGACGTCGGAATAAAGAGACCGAGTGGGCGACCGGATCGGTGGCGACTTGTGGATGGTCCGCAAGCAGGCGCTCGGTGAGCTCAGACCGGCCGTCATCCGTCACCGAGATGAGTCGCCCGATATCCTCCCCAGACTCACCAAGTCGGTACGGGACATCTGCACGAGCAAGGAGCTTGTCCATGGTCCACCGGTACAACTCCTGGCCGGGAGCAACTGCAAAGTCATTGTGGTGGTACCCGCACTCGTTCCAGGAGTGGTACCGGCGGCTGCGTGGGCGAGCAGCGAGGTCATGGAACAGTTCTATGAGCGAGTACCAAATGTCGTCTTCCCAGGGCAGAGTTGCGCTGAGGGGCCATAGGTCGGCGACTCCGAGTCGCTCCTCAATGAAAGCTGAGACGTTCGTCGGCTGTTCATCGTGGTCGTCAACACAGCCAGGGTAAAGATCCTTCGCGAAATAGCCCCGGGCGTAAAGGTCTGTGACAGACCTGGCAAACTCACGCTGCGCGGCGTCACGACCAAGCGGCCCTCGTCCTGCTGTCCGATTCCGCTCGAGGAAGTACGGCTGTCGATCTTCGACCTGTTGAAAGGTATCCGCGATCAACAAGATGTCAGTGAGGATCTTGCGAGGGTCCTCTCCGGGCTGAGGAGACTCAGGCGGCGGAATGCTGTCGCGAGGCACAGTTCCCGCGAAAGCGTCCTCGAGGAGCAGGCGAGCGCAGTCGGTCCAGTTACCGGAGCCGGGCGGGTGCTCACTAAGGATCGAGATCGCTTCCGAGACGAACAGCTGGTTCGGCCAGCGAAGCGCCCAGTCAGGTCCTGTTCTCACCTTTGAAGGGTATCCGCGGCCTGGTTCGATCTCGGACATCAAGGCCGGCTTGAAGACGCATGATCGCGCGGCGTTGAAACTGGGAGAGCACAAAAAGTCTGAGCGCTGCGAAAATGGGGGCTTGGTCCACCCCTCTTTCGCAACCGGTCCTATTGATTAGGTATTTGGATTCCAAAGGCGCGCACCTCGGTAACAAGAGTCAGGTTCGCAGAATCCGGATGCGACCAAGTGCTCATCGTCATCACGGTCCGGTGGGCAGTTACCCCGTAATCGTTCGCGACGAGCCACATCTCGCCCAGTGCTCGGCCACGGAGTGCATCGGGAGTGTCGTCAGGGACGATGAGAAGCAGGTCGTAATCCGAGTCAACATTGGCTGACCCCGTAGCTCTTGAACCGAAGAGCCAGATAGTCGCATCGGGCATTATTGTCCGAGCGGCCACCTGCACTGCGCTGAGGATGTCTCGATCGGAGGTTGTGAGAACATCCCATCCAACGATCGCTCGCTCAGGAGGCGACCAGCTAACCGGAGGGTCATGATCCGCCAAGGCAACGATCGCGTCAATACACGGGTCCGCGTTCTGTAGCAGAGTGCCGACCGCGTCCGCCCGTTCCGCACGGACATTGTGCGCCCAGGCAATCACATCTCGGTCTAGGCAAGCACGAAGGCTGTCCTCTAGGGCTCCCCAGAGCCTCTCCGGCTTGGCTGCGGGAGCACCCCAAGCGGTGAGCACGGCCCGCACGGCCCACTCAACGGATTGAGCGAGCAACCGCGCTTGAAGCTGATCATCATCTATTGTTCGCGCGCGAGTTACCCGCTCGCGTGCGAGGTGCTCGGAGGCATCGACCTGGTTCAAGAAAGATGACGAAGTCATCACTCAGTCACGTCGCCAGGTTCCTTGCGACGGAAACTCCGGCATCGACATCGGATAGTGAAGCCCTCCGCGAGTCGACTGGCCCGAACAGGCGACACCTGAACGGTGAGGGGGTCTTGGAGTGGACAATCGATCAGAAGGTATCTTCCGCTTATGCCCAGTGCCTACGACGAGGCTCGTGCGAGCGATGCCGTTACCTCCATGTCGGTCCGCTATGCCTGGGCTCGGCCGTGGCACGAGCAATGGTGGCTGGCCCTCTGGTCGTCGAACCAGGTTGCGCGATGTTACGCCGGGAGGACAGACGGTCCTGGTGAGGCGAACGGATGGGGAGCACTCGTCCGTGAGGCCTGCATTGCTCTTTGTCATGTTCGCGACTGGCTCGAACACGACACCGCGGTGCCATTAACACGCGGCCAGCTTCGCACGATCGTCCGTCGGTCGAGATGTCTGCAGCTCGTCACGGATGTCGCCAACACGAGCAAACACCACACCCGTCAAGGCAATCAAACGACCGCGAGGATCGAGCAGATCACCATCAATGGGGTTCGAGGTGAACCCCAGCAAGGAATCGTTTCCATCGCGTGGCGGTCAGTCGACGGGAGATCGGGGCAGGAAGATGCCCTCGATTTGATTCGCGGTGCCGTCGCGGACTGGCGCGGCGTCTTCATCACCCATGGGATACCAGACCCGTATCCGACAGGCGTCTCCGCGTAGTACGACTTCCAGCAGCCACTTTCATATGTTCCAACTGCTCGGCCCAGACGACCTGCTTGACGCAGGCAGCGAGATCGGCAGCCTGGTGTTGTGAACGCTCGGCACTTCGAGATGGCATTCGAGTGCATCGAACAGAACTCGACGCCGAACCACGCTGACTAGCAAGAACCTCGTTGCCGGGAGCTTGCGACCCGACGTGCACGAGCTTCCAGTGCTGCCGGTAGATCAAGCGCGAGGGTGCCCAGGACCTCGTGACCGATCTGCCTGACGCACACGTTCACGGGATTGCCCTGTACGGGCTGAAACGAGGACTCGCTGCCCGAGGTGCGCCATGCGACCTCGTAGGTGAAGTGATCTCGCGTCAGCTCGTCGTAGTCAGCATCCCGGTGTCCGACGTGCGCACCACCGTCCTGATTAGCGATGGCAAGGACGAGCTCCTGCCGACTGTGCCGAGGTGTCCGGTCGAGTCCATCAGGAGTGCTCGCCGGCATGATTGGCTCGGTCCACCAAGCGCCGAATGTCTGCGAAGGAGGCTTGGGATGCCCTTCGGGCCAGCCTTCGAACAGCGGGATCCATTGCGCTCCCGCATCGGCAGTCAGCTTGACACCAATATTAGCGACGCAGATGTTGCGGTCGGGATCGAGCCGGTGAGTCGACGTGTCCCGGAACTTCAAGTCCTTCGAGAGGTTTAGCTGGCTGATCAGGGAGCCGGGGCCCTGCAGAATCACTCGGAGACGGGTAGCGATGTTGATGATCTCGAGCTCATTGCCGTCGTCGTAAGCTGAGCAAGCGCTCTTCAGGAGCTCGAACTGCTGTCGGAGCGCTTCGATGAGGTCATGTTCACTCCTCCTGACCGTCCCCGATGTTGGACGCCGCCGCTGCCTTGCCACGCGCCCCAACCGTAGCCGGGTGGCCACTCGCTGATGTGAGAACTTCACAGTTCCCGCAGGGCACATGGCCCCGAACGACCCAGCTCGACGCGTCACTGCCAACCTCCCGAAGCGAGCCGGCCGCACCGAGCGCAGTTCAGTCATTCCATCTGGGGAGCATTCGTACCCGCCGTTCAAAACCCGCCGTGGTCCGTTCAGGTCGATTATCCCGCGGCAAACTAAGTCGCTGGCTCGACAGCCGACGTTTCGGGTCGTGCCGCAAGGAGCTTCTCCTTGTTCTTCTCAAAGGCACGACGGATCTTCTCTTTCAACTCCTCGCAGTTGGTGAAGAAATTAATACTCTTATGGATATCGAAATGAATCCGTGTGTCAGTCCCGGGGCTGACAACGCTTTGCTTGCTGGCCGTGTAGATGACAGGTACTCCAAGTGCTTCTGCATACCCTACTTCGAAGTAGCAGGATGGCCGTTCGTCGGTTAAATCCGCGAGGATAAAGTTTGCCCTATGGATTTCTTCCTTAACCCGATCCACTAGCCCTTCGAGTGGTGCCTCCTTGTCAATCCGGATTGCATAGCAATCCAAATCTCCCAGCACTTCCTCGATCGCATCGAATCGCTCGTCGAATTCCTTTAGGATCCGCTGCTGATCCTGGTCACCATACTTCTCACCTTGGATCGGCATGACCACGAACACCCGAGTGTTGGGTCCCACTTGGCTCTTGGCGCGATCTGCGAGCGTGCCATAGATGTTCTTCTTCTTCGTGATGAACTCGTCGAACGCGACCCCCTGCTTCTTGTCGAAGCGCGTTTGGGTCCGGTACACGCGCAGCTCCAGAACCTGTCGTCGCTTCGTCTTAGATCCCCACTTGGTGGTGATAGTGCTGGTCTCCAGGAACGGCACGATGAACCCGGTCATAACTTCGGCCTCACCCTTGTTGTTGACGGTCTTCCGTCTGCCACCGGGGAGAACTGCGACTATGTGGTAGTAACTCATGCCGTCAGGGTAGCTGCCGAGAACCTGGCTTCTGCTGGCTACTGACAGACAAACCGGACAATCTCTCGTTCGGTAACCGGCACGTTGAGCGTTTCTGCGTGCCAGTCAGCCAGTGCCAGCGCTTGCCTTGACGAGGCTTCGCGCACACAACGGAGCAGGAGTACCCGTTCATTGGCGCAGTACATCGCCACGACAGTCTCGTCAGCCGACTTGGAGTTCCAGGTTTTCCAAGCGGCAGCGACCCCATCGCGCACCGGCCGGGCAAGGTCCGGCGGAAGAATATCGAGTGGATCGTGAGTTTTAGGCGTGCGACCGGCCCCTCCGGTGGCAGCAGCCGCGTCGTAGCGCCAGGTGGACTGCTCGGGACCACCTGCACCACTTAGCCGACTGAGTTGGCCTTCTACTCTCCACGCTCCCGCGGGTCGAAACTGTCGCTCACCCATCTGCTCCATGTCGCGGCGGTAGTCGATCACTAGGAGTCTCGTCTCATCCCCCCACCAAGCATCGCCAGTCTGGTAACAGGTACCGTCCGCACGACGCTTCACGATCGGGTCGCGGCCATCAGCGGCGAGGGCCTGGGAACCGATGAGAGACCGTGACCGAAGCGCTTTCCTGATTTGCATGGGGACAACATCAAATCCGATGTCGTCCGCCTCCTCGTATGAGAGTTGGCCGGGACCGCGTCGATCGAGTGAGCGGCCTGACCCGGATACCGGGGGTCGCCCTCCGCTAGGAACAATCGGCTTACCCATTTGCGTCCCTATCTCCGGCGACGCGGTCGGCGGCGCGTCGAACCGGTTTGCGAAAGAACTGCGAAGATGCCAACTACGAGAGTTCCAAGGCCCTTGAGTGCAACTGGCAATCCGGCACTCAGCTCGTCACCCAGAAGAGCGACGCCGGTGCGGGGTGCGGCAGCCGACTGTACGGAAATGAATCGGGAGAGAGCATCGCGATCCCACAACTCCACGTCATTGCTCGCCGCTAGCACGATCGCGGTCTGGGTGAAGTACGAGTTTGTGACGACCATGGCCCGGTGGGCCGAGTAATGGGCTCTCGCGGCAGCTGCTTCCCGGACCGCCGGCTGCCCAACTCGGGCGGCCTGTCGTTTCGCTTGCACTACGGCTCGAACACCAGCCTTCTCAACGATCAGGTCAGAGCCGAGGTCCCGGGTTCCTCCCACGTGTCGAACCTGGTACCCAGTTCGCCGGAACGCCTCTACCAGGCGGAGTTCAAACTGTGCACCCGTCATGAGGTCGATATCGGGGAGGGCTGCGCGACGCAGACTGTCCCGCGCAGCTGCTCGCCGGTGGCCAAGGAGGCCCGATGCCCCGAGCAGGGCGACAATAAAACCGATGAACGCAATGCCCGAGGCGCCAGCGCCCGCTTGGGTTCCAATCATGAGGAGGAGAAAGCCAACGCCGCAGACCACCGCCGATGGATGTCTCGCAAACAGGTTCGCCGGTGCCCTCGGATAGGGGACCTGCGCCCATGGCGGAGGTGAGGCCTCATGGCGGTGCACGTCGCTGGGCGGTGGTGGGGGTGGCGGTGCAGAACTCGCCGGGCCGCCGGACGGAGGTGGCTCGTGTCGATGTCCGCCCGCTGGAGAGTCATCGTCCACTCTTCGCCACCCGGGAGCGTTGTCGTCAAATCCCGAGCCGGTCGAGCCAGCCCTGAGCTGACGGTCGTAGGCTGCGCGTGAGTCGGGATCGGACAGAGCTTCATACGCAGCTTGCACCTGGCGGAACAGAGCATCCGTACCGCCCTTGTCGGTGTGCACTTGATGAACGAGTCGGCGATGAGCGGCTCGGATCTCGTCGGGCGTCGCGTCCTTAGCCACTCCTAGGACCTCGTAGTGGTTGGGCGCATCCACGCTGATCATCATCGCGCCAGGCTTCGACAGTCAGCCCGTTCCCACTACGCCTGTAGGAGTCCCGCCTTCTCAACTCGCAACGCGCGCCCCGCGTGTGCGCCTCGGCGTCTCAGCTAGGCCGTTCCTACCTGCCGGCCCGCACGGCGCAACGTGGGCAAGCAGGGCGTGGCGTCGGCGGCACCGGGCCAGGTGCGACCCGGGCCTCGTGGTCGACTTGGAGCCGGCGGCTCACCCGCCGAGCGGCACCGCTTCGCCGCGTATCACCGGGTTTCCGGGTTGAGCGGCGGCTCCAGGCCGGGCCACGTCGATACCCGAAGAGCCGCGCCTTTCGAGCGGAGCCGAGACGAGCCGGTGGGGATGGCACAGCCAACAGGTACCTTTGAACACGAGGAGGCCGCACAATGGCCACGCCCGTACTTCCGTCCGACAGGTACCACCCCCGCTCGCACCTTCACCAGGAGGACCCCGAGTGGCAAGCCGGCTACCAGGCGGGGCGTCACAAGCGTTGGCTGATCGCTGGGGCCAGCGGAGGCTTGCTCGGCTACCTGATCGGGCGCCCCCACCATCTGCTCGTATGGGCGAGTCTCATGGCACTTGTTGTCATCAGCGTCGTCGTAGCCCTCTATATCCAGCGACACGGGTGGTGGCCGCCGAAGCCGAGGCCCACTACAGCGTGGCCGGGGATAGGCCCGAGGTAGGGGCAAGTCCAGGTTTCGGTCCGTGAACCCAGACCCCACGAAGTCCGCCTTCGCCCCAGGGTGGCTCCCCTACCCAAACCGCCCCGACATCTGTCGGCGTGAGGGATGAAGTAGTAGTAGGAAGATGCTAGGTGGCGTTTCGGTGAGATGAGCGTTCTCACGGCTGCAGGTTGAAGAACGAGGAGTGCGTAGCGTTCGCTGATAGCCTTCGAACATATGTTCGACACGAGAGGAGCAGGCGAGATGGGTGATCGCTCCGCCATCGAGTGGACAGAGGCCACGTGGAATCCCACGACGGGATGTGACCGCACGTCTCCCGGCTGCAAGAACTGTTACGCGGCAACGCTCGCGAAGCGCCTGCGAGCGATGGGTCAACCGAAATATCAGAACGATGGAGATCCGCGCACGAGCGGTCCGGGCTTCCGCCTCACTCTTCATCCCGACACTCTCGACATCCCTTACGGCTGGCGCTCGCCTCGAGTGATCTTTGTGAACTCGATGAGCGACCTGTTCCACCCTGACGTACCTCTTGATTTCATTCGGCGAGTATTCGCCGTGGTCGAAGAGACACCTCATCACACCTACCAAGTCCTGACGAAACGCTCGAAGCGCTTGGCGCAGCTTGCCGATGCGCTGACCTGGCCGTCAAACCTATGGATGGGCGTCAGCGTCGAGTCAACCCACTATTCCTTCCGAATCGATCACCTTCGCGAGGTTGGCGCCGCAGTCCGTTTTGTGAGTGCGGAACCGCTCCTCGGATCGCTTACGGGTTTGGACCTTGCCGGGATCCATTGGCTCATCGCTGGTGGCGAGAGCGGAGCTAACGCGCGGCCGATCGAGCGAGCATGGGTGCGAGATCTAAGAGATCAGTGCCACGCGATGGACGTAGCCTTCTTCTTCAAACAGTGGGGCGGACGAAGTCCAAAAGCTGGCGGACGCCGATTGGATGGTCGACTTCACAACGAGATCCCAAAGGTGCCGGTACCCGCGTAGGTCGGCACTTCGACCGCGAGAGGGGTCAGTTTGCCGGACGAAACGATATGGACGATCGACCAGCACACGAAGGCAAAGCACGAGCTGTTGAGGCGCTACCTGGGAGCGTGGTTCCCTATTCTCGCGTCCTCCGGGTGGAATCGGCGAGTGCTCTTTCTCGACGGCTTCGCGGGTCCCGGCGCCTATGCCGACGGCGAGCCGGGGTCGCCGCTGATCGCCTTGTCAACGTTGGTCGGCCACTCAGCTTTCGAGCGGCTGACTGCCACCGAGTTCGCCTTTCTCTTTGTCGAAGCAGACGCAGCGCGATTCTCGAGCCTAAAGCTGGAGCTCGAACGCTTTTGGGCAACGCTTCCTGGAGGTCAGCCACCCAACGTGCGAGTACATCTGTTCAACGAGGAGTTCGCTGCCGTTGCGGAAGAGATTGTGGGCCACACTCGTGAGCAAAAGATGCGGCTTGCACCAACCCTCGCGTTCATCGATCCGTTCGGATGGTCTGGTGTGCCCCTTGGACTCATTGCTGAGCTTCTCTCCTTCGAGAAATGTGAAGTCCTGTTCAACTTCATGTTCGACAGCGTGAATCGCTTCGTTGCCGACGAGCGTCCAGGTGTCGCTCGTCACTTCGCCGAGCTATTCGGTACCGACGAGGCCGAACACCAGGCCGCTACCTCATTGAGCGGGGAGGAGCGCAAGAACTTCCTTCGCGACCTCTATATGCGACAGCTGCACGACGTTGGTGGCTTCGCGTACGTGCGGAGCTTCGAGCTGATGGATGTCGAACGCGGGCGAACGGCGTACTTCCTGATGTTTGGCACCAGACACCACAAAGGTCTGGAGGTGATCAAAGACGCAATGTGGGCCCTCGATCCCGTAAGCGGTGTCCGCTTCACCGGCTTCGCCGGCGACCAGCAGATGCTCTTTGAAACACAACCGAACATGGCTCCGCTACGAGCGGCCATCCTTGACCATTTTGCTGGGATGACAGCTTCTGTCGAGGAGATCGAGCGCTTCGTCATCGAGGAAACGGACTACAAGACCACGCAGTACAAGAGGGCGGTGCTCAAGGAGCTTGAAGAGGATGGGGTCATCTTCTGTGGGTCACAGCGCCAGCGCCGGCTGACCTATCCGCTGGGGACGATTCTTCGATTCCCCAGCTAATGCATTAGTGCTGTCAGATCTACTTGTAGTGTCGAGCCGTGGAGACACTCGACTCGTTAGGCTCCGCGCTCATCGCGGTCGTCGCGGCGTCGGATGCGATGTACAACGAGAACGCGGGCGAGCCGGCCGCAACGTCAACGGCTGCGTTGGAGGTCGACGCATACGATGAACCACTCGCAGCGGCGACCGGCACCGAACGCCCACTGTTTGGCGCATACTGCGACGCCGAAGCCAAGCTGCGCTCCCTCAACGATCTCGTTCGGTCGTACGCGTTGCTTTTGGCGCTCGCCGATGTAAACGTTGGACAAGTCGTCATCGCCCGTGCAGCGATAGAGACTTCTGCTCGCATGTATTGGGGTCTCGCCATCGACGGTGACTACCGAGAGCGCGCAACCCGTTGGCTGCGTGAGCGGCTTCGCTCCATCGAGGAGATCGCAAAACTTAGCTCAGACGCTCGCGAGGAAATGGAGCGACAGGCTTCCGCCAGTCAGATCAAGGAGGGCGCGAAGAACGCCGGCCTGGGTGTAACCGGACCGCCGCCCGTGGCCATCGATATGCTCTGGCCGCTCCTGAGCGCGGCGAACAGCCTGCTCTGCATCGAGGGGCTCGATCGAGAGACGGCCATGCTCCTCTTTTATCGGAGCCCGTCATCACCCACGCACGGCGCACTGCACGGGATCGCCTTGCATTTCGCCGACCCGAAGTCAGAGCCTTCAAGGCGCGCCACGAGGGCCGCTCCGCTAGAGCAAACACTGATCCTCATGGCCGGAGTTCTCAACGGCTACGTCAATGCGCATGGGGCACTGGTCACGCTGTACGGCTGGGATGTCTCGCAGTTCAACCTGGCCACGGCAACGGCCGCCCGACAGCTCTCGGCTGCGCTACAAGCAGCTAGGTCGGGTGCAAATCGGCGAGGTTGAGTGCGTCGCGGTCCTCGGGGCTCCTGATCGGCTCCGGGAACAACAGGACGATGCTCCCCAGAGCCGCGATGCGCGACGACACCGAGCTGGTCGGTCGACGCGATCGTCTGTCTGTGACCCGCCCTACAACCGCGAAGGGCTCCCGAGCTACTCGGCGCTCTTGGATCGGAGTTTGCCGCCAGGGTCCTTAAGCCCGGCCGGCTCTGCGTCACTTATCGCGGCAAGGCGTGGCTCCCGACCACTTCGACCGGCTCGCGGAGCATCTGGAGTGCGTCTGGACCAGCGCGATCTTCTTGCCAGGTCGCCACACGGTCTTTCGCCGGAAGATGAACTTCGGGCGCTGGCGCCCGGTGGCCTTCTTCTCGGCCGGTACGTACAAGGCCGAGATGTGACGCCGAGGCCCACACGGGCGAACAGGGCGTGGCGTCGTTGGCTGCTGGCAGGCAGGTACCAGACCGTGGTTCCGGCGGCCACTGGGACAGACCTGTAGGGCGCTGCTGCGCGGTCGTGTTTGCCGAAGAGGGATCCGGGATGGCTTCGCCTCCAACCGATGCAACCGAAGTCAGCAACCGCCCGATGTCGCTCTGTTCGCAGCTGCCATGGCAGAGCTGGCGATCTGATTGGCTTGCGCAACGAGGGACGACGCTTTCGACGTCGCCTGAGTCTCGGCGGCCGAGAGTTGCGCCTCAGCTTGGGAACCTTGTGTCAAGGCCGCCTGCTCCTGAGCCGAGCTGACTGCGCTGGGTGAGCTGTAGCTCGGCAGGGCTGTCTGCGCAGACTGGTAGCTTGCCCAGTCAGACTTCAGAGTTGCCAGGTCGTTTTCCAGCGTGGACTCGTCCGGGTTTGCAGCGGACTCGCCATTTTGCACGAGTCCGAAGTCGTTTTTCCCTAACCCCGCATCGTTTTGCGCCAATCTCGCATCATCGCAAGCCATTCCATCCTTTGAGGAGATGTCTTGAGTTACCGTTGCGGCGTCTTGCTGAACCGGTGAGATATCGGACTGCACTGCCTGCACGTCGCCTGTTAGGGCCGATTCGTCACCTTGAAGGGCTGAGATATCCAAATGAACAGAGGAGATGTCGTTGCCGACGGCCTGCGCAGCCTGGTCAATTGGAGCCTCCTCGTTCGCTATCGCTTGCTGTTGGGCGGCCTGCTGCTGTTGGGCGGCCTGCTGCTGAGCGGCAGCCCTTTCGTTGGAATTAACTATCGCTTGAATCTTCGCAACGTCGGAATTGAATGCAGCAGCGGTACCCGGAACCAAATCCACAGATTGAATTGTTCCGTCGCTCTCCGGAATCTCGATCTGCAACTGGCCTGACGTGACGGTGCCGGACACGCTGCCAGCGCCCCCGTCGAGATTCAACGTCACTGAGGAACCGGAAATAACTCCTGCGAACGACAGGGTGTTGGTATCGACGGTCGTTCCGGACGAGTCGAGCATGCTGGACGTGTAATTGCCGTGGGCGGAGTCACCGGTGACGGTCCAGACCAGTAACGAAGCAATAGTCCCAGGCCGAAAGTAGACCCAGGATGCCGGGAGCGGGCTTCCCTTACCAGCCAGCGGAACAGCACCGCTCTTTCCCTGAACGGTTGAGCTGCCACATGCGGCCAGGCAAGCGCAGGCAAGGAGAACCACAGCGCCTGGCCGGATCAAGGAACCCCGGCGGTCAACTGACAACTTCACAGACAAATTATAGGCTCGCTGTCAACAGGTCTGAATGGCCAGAGTCCCGCGTTCGCCCACGTGGCGGCGCGGGGGACTGCGTGGTAGGTCAGGTTGGCTGGCGGGGCGACGACGGGGTGGACGCCCTCCGACTTACGCGTCCAACAGGTCGTTGGAACGCAGCAAATCGTCTTTGGCCACAGTTACCACGTCGGCCACACCGCGAGTGCTTGCCGATGGTTAGGGCAGCGCTCGCACATGGACGAGAAACACGGTCACCCCGCCCATGTCGATGCGCGGCGGCCATTCCTTCTGTCCGCCGTCGGATGGCAGGTGGAGGATCTTCGTCGAGAGGTTGAAGATCACCAAGTACGCCGTCGTCTTGCCGTAGTCGTGGGCGTAGTTGGTGACCTGTTGCACGCCCTTGGCGAGATATGACTTGTTGTAGCTTGCACCATCGTAGAGCTTGACCTCGCAAACTAGCGGGTCATCTCCCTCAACGTTGGCGACGACGTCGCTCTGTCCCGATGCCGACTTCGGCTGGCTGAACGGGTAGTCAATGCCTTGCTCGAAGAGGAATCTCCTGAGGTCCGTGTCGTAGATGTGCTCTCCGTGCGCCGTGTCCGCTTGGTATGCCGCCCACAGTCGTTCCTGCTCGAACCACTCGACTCGACGGACGTACCGCTCCAACAGGTAGAGAACGTTGGACGCTTCACCGATCCGCTCCTGCAGGAACTCGATAAACGGTTCGATGGCGGCCTCGGTAGCCGTGCGAGCACCAGCGGCGAGACTCTTCTCTGACGGGTCGAGTGTGTGGCCGAACATCGCTGCACCCTGGTCGGCTTGTGCCCATTCTTGCAGGAGGTGCCACGCGACCTTGGCCCTGCCGTCTTCTGATGGAGGCCACTCGGCCGTATGCCAGCCGAAATGCTCGGCAACCCACTGTTTCGGGTCGAGGTCTAGCGCGGAGCGCTCCAAGTTCTCGACCAAATACCGCAGAGCCGGCGTGGATCGAATGAACTCGACAAGGAACGCCGCCTCGTTCTTGTAGAGCTGGTACCCCGCCTTGTACAAGCGCCGGTACCGCTCCTGCAGACGCACCTGAAGGTCACGCTGGAAGTTCATCAGAACGTACTCCTTATCGTCTCTTCAAGAACGATCTCATCGCATCCTCGGCTCCGGCGATGGCCCCGGACACACTGCCGGTCGGTTCGGCCATTCGGATCCGGACACGACAGCACGGGCACCAGCGCCACACCTGTGTCCGTGCGTCGAGGAGCTGAATCTCGACGCCGTATCCGCAAACTGGACAAGGCACCTGCACCATCAAGTGGTCGAGGTCGAGCATGCGACTCCACGCGCCTCTCGTCTTAGTTCACCGAAGGTGCAGCCGACTGTCAAAGTCGTGCCCCGTCGCTGCTCGCCCATCGAACAACTGCCTCCAACTGCCCGACATCGTCCGGAACTCGGCGCCGCCAACCAGCTCGCCACACCTCGCCTGGTAACAGGCGAGGTGGAGGCACGATGGCGGGCTCAACTCCGTTAGGAGATCCGTCCCCGCCGAAACCGGAAATCCTCAAGCGCGAGCACCATGATACAGCGGCGCGTAATGATCTGGCGGTGGCCGCGGATGGCAAGCTCCGATGCTTGAACAGCGTCAAGTTCCCCGCTCCCTGCCGGAGCTGCGGCGTTTACCTCGCCGTTGGTAGATCGGCCTGGTGGTCCCCGTCGGCGAGAGAGCTTGTGTGCCTCAAGTGTGGTCCCTCGAGGCGCTCAACAAATCCACCGTCGCACCCCGAGGCGGCGAAGGACGCTCGATCGACCACGGACGACCCGGCACAGGATCGTTGGCAGCGCCTCGTCGCATATCTTAGAGACTGCGTAACCGCAGAGGCGGCCGGGGAGTTAGTTCGGTACGAGGACGCGACGCGCTGGTCGCTCCTTGATCTCGATGAGGAATCTCTCATCTGCGGTACAGCCGACACCATCGTGGTCGGTGAAGGGTTGGCGGGGCAGTACGCGACACTGTCGCCAGGTCGCGCACTGCGATACGGCTGGCCGCTCGCCCTCCTGCCTGATCGTCGGGGCGAGCTGCAGGTGGTGCCACTACTCGTGACTGACCTCGACATGCCGAGCGGAGATCCACCCGAGGTCGTTGCGATCGACGACGAGCCCTACCTAAACCCTGGTCTACTCGGAGGCAACCTGCTCGATTCGGCCACGGCATCCGAACTCGCGGCGCATGTCGCTGGGGGCATACCCTTTGGTGATGCCGTGGCGATGTCACAGTTCGTCACGGAAGTGGCCAGACTCATCGACTCCGAGTCCGCGCCGCTCGATCCGGCGAAACTAGATCGAGAGATCGAGAACCGCACCGGTGTCTTCAATGCCGCAGCCGTGGTCCACGTTGAGAGCTCTGTCATCACAAGGGCCTTGCTCGAAGAGCTCACCGAGCTTGAGCACCGTTCAGATTGGCGGGAGACTGCTGCCGCGCACCTCGTGGGAGTCGTTCCGACGTTCCACGCGACCGTTCGAAGGTCGTCTCCCGCTGCGCCGGTTGTTCTCAATGAGGCACAAGAGCGGGTAATAGAAGAGCTTCGGACCTGACGTTCCGCACTTCTCGAGACCGATATACGCCCCCACTTCAGCTGGCGCCGGCCGAGGTGTAGGCGCTCACCGGCACGTGCAGCAGGTCGAGGACCTTCTGCTGTAGTGGGGTGAGCTCTGGCTCGAAGACCTGCACGACCTCCCCATTGCTCACGAGGTGGTGGCGCTGGGCCATGTTGAAGATCTCGAGGATCCTCGGCGCGCTCGG
>Ga0224555_1002407_pt1 | contig 22066 bp, 10 predicted proteins | sample 714S23034metaG_FD_180687 | JGI IMG/M metagenome (GOLD analysis project Ga0224555, IMG submission 180687) | Peat soil microbial communities from Stordalen Mire, Sweden - 717 S2 30-34 | ecosystem: Environmental > Terrestrial > Soil > Wetlands > Peat | place: Sweden: Norrbotten County, Stordalen...
TACGGGTTCGATTACGTCAACGCCGATGCGCTGATCCATGAACTGAACGTGGCCAATGGGCGCATCACGACGCCGGGCGGCACGACCTACCGGCTGCTGGTGCTTGATGCGTACAGCCAGCACATGTCGCTGCCGGTACTGCAGGCGATCGACAAGCTGGTACGCGAGGGCGCAGCGGTGGCGGGACCCAAGCCGACGGACGATCCGAGTATGGCCGACGACCGGGCGGAGTTCCGCAAGCTGAATGAGGAACTGTTCGGAGATGGCACGGGCGTGCATTCGGCGGGCAAGGGCACGGTGTATGCCGGCGACGACGCCGCTGCTACGCTGAAGACGATGAACGTTGCACCGGATTTCAATTACACAGGGAGCGAGAATCGGATCGAGTTTCTCCATCGCAAGCTGGTGAACGGCGATGTGTACTTCGTAGACAACCGCAGCGATGACGGCGCGAATGTACAGGCGACGTTCCGTGTGAGCGGGAAGGCACCCGAGCTCTGGTATGCGGAGACGGGAAAGACGGAGCCGGTATCGTTCACGATTGCGGATGGGCGCACCACGGTGCCGCTGAAGCTGGAGCCGTGGGGCACCGTGTTCGTGGTGTTCCGCAGGGCGACGAGCGAAACGTCGCACACCGCGCCGGCTGTGTCCGAGACGCAGGTGGCGACGGTGCCGGGGCCGTGGACGGTGAGCTTCCCGCCGGACTGGGGAGCGCCGCCGTCGGTCACGCTGGACGCGCTGGCTTCGTGGAGCAACAACAGCGACGCGGGCGTGAAGTACTTCTCAGGCACGGGCACCTACACGAAGACCATCGATGCGCCGGCGATCTGGTTCGGGAAGGGTGCGCATGTGTGGATCGATCTGGGCGGCGTGAAGAATCTTGCCGAGGTGAGCGTCAACGGGAAGTCGCTGGGGATCGTCTGGCATGCGCCGTATCGCGTGGATGCGACGACCGCGCTCAAACCCGGAAGCAACCAGCTGACGATCAAAGTCACCAACGCCTGGGTCAATCGCCTGATCGGCGATCAGCAACCGGACGCGACGACGAAGTATACCTTCGCGGACGTGAAGCCTTATCGCGCGAACTCGCCGCTGTTGCCCTCGGGCCTTCTGGGACCGGTGACGATTGTGGAAGAGCAGGCGGGAAGGTAGCACGTCGCACCGGAGTTCCAGACCGCTGTGCTGTTGCGGCACAGCGGGTCTGGGACCGGATCGACTTATTGGCCGGGAACGATCGCAACCATGAAATGCCAGGTTCCCGAGGGGATTTCGTAGGTTGTCCCGGCGCCGGCGACAGTGTGGAATTGCGGGACGCTGGAGAGCGGCGCCCCGTTGAGGGTGAACTGCTTCTCCTGATCGCTGCTGAGGGCTAACTCGCCGCGTGCGTTCGGTGGGATGGTGAGATCCCACGTGGCGGCGGCGCCGTGGATAGTCCATGAAGAGTGAACTGGACCGTACGGTGAGTCGAAGGTGAACTGGAGAGAGCCGAGCTTCGCGTCGAAGTTCGGGTGCAGGCGGATGGTCTGGAATCCTGCATCGGCGGGATCGGCGTCGACGCCCGCGGCGTAGCGATAGATCCAGTCGGCGACGGCGCCGTAAGCATAATGATTGTAGGAATTCATGCTGGGATCGCTGCGCATCTTGTCGCCGTTCCAGCGCTCCCACATGGTTGTGGCGCCGTGGGCGACGAGGTAGCCCCACGAGGGATATTCGGTCGAGAGGAGCAGGCGATACGCGACTTCGGCGTGGCCGGTGTCGGCGAGAACGGCGAGCAGATAGGGCGTGCCCAGGAAACCGGTGCCGAGCCGCCAGCCGTTGGCACCGAGCTTATCGACGAGGCGATTCGCCGCGGCGGCGCGGAGCGAGTCGGGCACAAGGCGCATGTAGAGCGCGAGAACGTAGCCGGTCTGCGTGTCGCCTGAGGGGACCTTGTTCGGCACGAAGATGCGGCCGAACGGCGACGGGCCGTTGTCGGCCCCTGCGATGAAGCCGTCGTTGCGGATGAAGGTGTCGGCGAAGGCCTTCTGGATTTGCTCGTGGAGCGCGGCGTATTTCTGTGCTTCTTCGGTGCGCCCGGTGGCGTGGGCCATCTGCTGCATGAGGGAGACATCATAGGCCCAGTAGGCAGTTTGCACGAGGACAGCTTTGGTTTGCCCCTCTGGAGATAGCCAGTCGCCGAAGGGCGTGCCGGCGTTGTGCTCCCAGAGGAAGCTGGGGTTGCTCTGTTCAATCGCGCCGAGGTACTTCGACATGGCGTCCCAGTTCTGATCGATGATGCGGGTGTCGCCGGACTGCAGCCACGAGGTCCAGGGGATGATGACGCCGGCATCGCTCCATCCGGCGCCGAAGCCGGCGTTGGGGACGGAGGTGCCAGGAGCATAGATACCGTACATCGGCGTGCCGACTTGCGTGCTGCGAAGGTCGGCGGCGAATTTGCGCGAGAAGGGGGCGAGTCCCATGTTGTAGGACGCGGTGCGCCAGAAGACTTCGGCATCGCCGGTCCAGCCGAGGCGCTCGTCGCGCTGCGGGCAGTCGGTGGGGACGCCGACGAAGTTGGAGCGCTGGCCCCATAGGATGTTGCTCCAGAGCTGATTGAGCATGGCGCTGCCGGTAGCGAGCTCGGTGTGGAAGGGCGCGGCGGTGTGGATCACTTTTGCCGTGACGGCAGAGATGTCGGGCCTGGCGGGAAGGCCGGTGAGCTCGACGTAGCGGAAGCCGTGGAAGGTGAAGGAGGGCTCCCAGGTCTCTTCTCCGTGACCGGCAAGAGTGAAATAGTCCGTGGCGAGCGCGGTGCGGAGGTTTTCGGTGTAGATAGTGCCGTCGGGGTTGAGGACTTCGGCGAAGCGAAGACGAATTCTGGTGCCGGCTTTGCCCTGGACGCGAATGTGCGCGAAGCCTGCCATATTCTGTCCGAAGTCGTAGACGTAGACCCCGGGCCTGGGCTCGGTGAGCGCTTTGGCGTGCAGGGTCATTTCGATGCGGATGGGCTGGTATTGCTGCGCAACGATGGCCGGTTCAAGCGGCTGAATGGTCTGAATCGGATGCCAGCTGGCGTCGCTGAAGCCTGCGGTTGCCCACCCTGGCTGCTCGAGACGGGCGTCGTACGTCTCGCCGTCGTAGATCTCGGCTTTTTCGATGGGTGAGGGCGCGGCTTTCCACTGTGAGTCCGTGTCGACCCAGGCGTCAGTGCCATCCTGATAGACGATGTGCAGCTCGGCGCGCAGGGCGGGGGGTGTGTTGCCGTAGTTGTACGGCTCCTGGGTCCACTCCAGCGGCGTGGTATACCAGCCGGGCGCGAGCCAGGCGCCGATGGCGTTGTTGCCAGCGCGGAGTTCGGCCGTGACGTCGTAAGTCTGGTAGGCGACGCGTTCCCGGTAGTCGGTCCAGCCTGGGGCGAGGATTTCATCGCCGATGGGGCGGCCGTCAATCCAGAAACGGTAGGAGCCGAGTGCGGTAGCGTAGAGACGCGCGGAGCGGATGGCCTTCGTGACGGCGAAGCCGCGCCGCAACATCATCACCGGATTGGTGGGCCAGGGGCGGGCATCGAGCGGGCCGGTGAACTGGCCCTGCGATGTGCCGCGGATGGCCTGCGGCCATGTGGAGTCGTCGAAGCCGGGGTCATACCAAGCACCCGAGGCGTTCAGCTCTGCCTTCCATCTGGTGTTGCTGACAACCACCTGGTCGGAGCCATCCTGGTAGCGGATGTAGAGGCAGGAGCTCATGGGCGTGCGGCTGGCGTTGCCACCGGGCGCACCTTCGCCGATATCGAAAAGCGTGACATCGACAGCCAACAGGTTGCTTCCCTGCTTCATCGCGGACGTGACATCGCGTTCCACATATCGTTTCCACGCGGTCTGTTTGTAGGGCGGAAGCGGTTCAGCGTTGAGCACATGCCGACCGTTGACCCACGCTGCAGCGGTGTCTTCGCCGGTGACGTAGAGGTGGGCGAGCTGGACGGGGTGGTCGACGCTAAAGTTGAGGCGGAAATCGTGGTGCGTGTCGCCGGACTGATGGTAGTCGTCCTGGCCGCGGTTGGAGATCCACTCGGCGCGGGACTCGCGGATGCTGTGCAGCTCACGCTCTTCAAAGCCGATCCACTGCGCGCGCCACGGATCGTGCATGAGGCCGGTCTCCCACCAGGAGACAGCGGTCATCGGGTAGGCGACGCCGTTCTGATCCCACGCCTGGACTCGCCAGAAATAGCGGTGCTCAGGCTGGAGGACTGGACCGGCGTAGGGAATGGCAACGGAATGGTCGGAGGCGACCCGGCCGCTGTCCCAGACATCGGCGTGGCCGGCGAGGAGCTGTTCGCTGCTGCTGGCCACCTGGATCTGGTAAGCAGTCTGGCGAGCGCCCGTGCGCGGGTCGTCCAGCTGCCAGGAAAGACGCGGCTGAGCGGTGTCGATGCCGAGAGGGGTATCGAGCTCTTCGCAGCGCAGGTGCTGCGGCGGTTGAAGGACCGGAGCGGCAAAGGCCGTCGCGGAGATGCACGGGATGACCAGAACGGACGCCGCCAGGAGAAACAGCCGGAGGCGTTTGCGAGGGCTTTTCGGAACGGATTGCATGCGCCACCAATTTCGTGGGGCGGGACTGCAGATGTCAATAGAAAAGAGATATTACGTATGAAACAATAGGTCGCGATTTTGCCGGGGCAGGAAGGTACAGTGGATTGGGCCCGGCTACCGAAAGGGAGATCAGCGATGCGATCCAGGATTATGGCGATGGTGGTGGTTGCGTGTCTCGGATGCTGCGTTGCTGCGGCACAGGAGACGGCGGAAAAAGCGAAGGCGATCAATATCAACTGGGACAAGACGGTGATCGTGTCGAAATCCACGCCAACGCTGCAGGTGGTGACCAACCCGATGCTCAATCCGGGTTCGCCGATTCATGATGGCGCCTTTGCGGCACTGAAAATGCTGGGCGCCGACTACGTGCGGTTTGTGCCATGGCTGCCTTATCCGAAGATCGCGGTGGCAGAGCTGCAGTCGCCGACGGCGGACCACACGTCGTGGGATTTCACCTATATCGATCCGGTGACGAAGGACTTTCTTGCGGCGACAGAAGGCCACTCGACGATCATGAACTTCAGCACCATTCCAGCGTGGATGTTCAAAACCGACAAGCCGGTGACCTATCCGGAGGATCCTAACCAGGTGTTCTGGAATTACACGCAGGGGACCGAGCTGCGCGATCCGAGCGGAAAGGAGTTGGGGGAGTACTACGCACGGCTGGTGAGCTGGTTTACGAAGGGCGGCTTCACGGATGAGAACGGGAAGCGGCACGAATCGGGATATCACTACAAGCTTCCCTATTGGGAGGTGCTGAACGAGATCGATTTCGAGCATCAGATGACGCCGGAACAGTACACGGAGCGTTATGACGCGATTGTTTCAGCGATTCACCGGGTGAGCCCCGACACGAAGTTCGTTGGACTGGCGCTGGCGGCGCCGAGCGCGAATCCGAAGTACGTCGAGTATTTTCTGAATGCGAAGAATCATCGGCCGGGGATTCCGCTGGACTACATCTCGTTTCACTTTTATGCGACACCGGCACTGGACGAGGGGCCGGACGGGTGGCAGCATACGTTCTTTAATCAGGCGGACGGCTTTCTGGGGGTCACGCGCTACATTCTTTCGATTCGGGACCAGTTATCGCCGGAGACGAAGATCGATACAGATGAACTGGGCGTGATCCTGCCGACGGATGGGGTAGAGATTCGGGCCAGCAAGGCGCTTCCGGATCACATTCCACATCGCTACTGGAATGCGGCCGCGGCGCTGTATGCGTATCTGTTTGCCGAGTTATCGAAGATGGGCGTGGATGTGATCGGTGAGTCGCAGCTGGTGGGCTATCCGTCGCAGTTTCCCAGCGTGTCGATGGTGGATTACAACAACGGGAAGCCGAATGCGCGGAGCTGGGTGCTGAAGATGATCATCGAGAACCTCCATCCGGGCGACCGGCTGGTGACGACGGTGCCGCCGTCCGGCGACGACGAAGTCCAGCCCTACGTGCTGGGCTTCGTAACGCCGCAGGGACGCAGAATTCTGCTGGTGAATCGGAGCAATGCGGAGGAGACGACGACGGTGCCCGCCGGTTTTGAGCACGCGCAGTTTGCGACCGTGGACGAAGCCACGGGAGACGACGCCCCGCGGACCGGAACGTTGAGCGCACCGCAGCTGACGCTCGCGCCGTTTGCCGTAACCATACTGAAGGCCGAGTAGAGGCGTGCGATGACTGCAAAACTGCGCGTTGGACTGTGCGGCATCGGGCTCGATGCATACTGGCCGCAGTTTGCAGGGCTGCGCGAGCGACTCGAAGGCTACCTTGCGCAAGTGGAGAAGCGGCTGGAGGGCTTCGGCGCGACGATCGAATCGTTCGGACTAGTGGATACGCCGGAGCGGAGCCGCGAGGCGGGACATGCCTGCCGGCGAGCGGACATCGATGTGCTGTTTCTGTATGTGACGACGTATGCGTTGTCGAGCACCGTATTGGCGCTGGTGCAGCGCGCGGGCGTGCCGGTGATCGTGCTGAATCTGCAGCCGGGCGCGGCGATCGACTACGAGACGTTTAATCGGTTGCCGGATCGCACGGCGATGACGGGGGCGTGGCTGGCATGGTGCTCGGCCTGCCCGGTACCGGAGATTGCGAATGTGCTGCGGCGGGCGCAGATCCCCTTCCATCAGGTGACCGGGGCGCTGACCGATGAGGCGACCTGGACGCAGATCGAGGAATGGGTAAGTGCGGCGCAGGTGAAGGCGGAGCTTGCGGAGAATCGCCTGGGGCTGCTGGGCCACTACTACGGTGGCATGCTCGACGTGGCCACGGACATCACGCAGGTGTCGATTACGTTTGGCAGCCACCTGGAAATGCTCGAAGTGGATGAGCTGAGCGCGCTGCGCGGCGAGTGTACAGAGGAGGAGATTGCGCAGAGGGTCCGGCTCTTTGTGGAGCATTTCGACGTACAGGCAGACTGCGCGCAAGCGGAGTTGGAAAGGGCGGCGCGTACCTCCGTTGCGTTGGATCGACTGGTGGAAAAGCACGATCTGCAATCGCTCGCCTACTACTACAAGGGCACCGGGGTGGCGGCGAACGAGGACACGATGAGCTCCATCATCCTCGGTACCTCGCTGTTGACGGCGCGTCATGTTCCAGTGGCCGGCGAGTACGAGGTGAAGAATGCCATTGCCATGAAGATCATGGACTGCCTGGGAGCCGGCGGATCGTTCACCGAATACTACGTGCTGGATCTGGCGGACGACATCGTGTTGATGGGGCACGACGGACCAGGACACATCGCGATCGCCGAAGGCAAGACGCGGGTGCGGCCACTGGAGGTTTATCACGGCAAGGTGGGGCAGGGGCTTTCGGTGGAGATGTCGGTTCGTTACGGGCCGGTGACGGTGCTGTCGGTGGTGGACGATCCGGAGCATGGCTTCCGGCTGCTGGCGGCCGAAGGTGTGTCGGAGTCAGGACCGACGCTCGCGATCGGCAATACGAACAGCCGGTACCGGTTCCCGATCGGGGCGCGGCGTTTTGTCGAGCGGTGGAATGAGCAGGGACCGGCTCACCACTGCGCTGTGGGTGTTGGACATATTGCAAGTGCCCTCGATAAGCTCGCGCGCCTGCTGGAAATCCCATTCGTTCAGGTTTGCTGAAATTGAATCGCCGGCGAGCCCCACGCGTCAGACTCTGACCTGTCTGGTCCCCTGCTTCTCTATAGTTACGTCCGCCAACGCTGTCAGCGGCGGCTGCGACAGCCCAGGTTTGGCGCACTGCTACGGTTGCTCGTTCGTATCCAGGTGCTGCGGTGTGACGGCATCGCTGCTCGGGCTACGCAAAGTTCCGGGGATAACCTGGTGAATCTTGTTGAATGCGGCGAGCGCCTTCTCCTGACCAGCCCTGTTCCCTATAGTGCGATCGGCCTGAGCCAGCCGCCACCAGGCTACCTCATCGTTCGGCCGCAACTTTACAGCTCGCTCGAGTAACGCCACGGCCAGGCTCGCCTTTTGACTGCTGAGATCAACGCCCGCCAGTCCGACCAGCGCTTCCTCAAAATCGGGATACTGCTGAAGGATCTTCTCGTATCCGGCAGCCGCTTCTTCAGCCTGGCCGCTCTCCGCCTGAAGATAGGCCAGCTCATACGCTGCATTCCCGTCGCCTGGATCAATAGCCAGCTCGGCGTTGAATTCTCTCATCGCCGCGTCGCGGTCCTCTGGCTTCCCCGCATCACGGAACCGCCCAAGGTACACGCGCCCCAGCTGATAATGAATTCCGGGGCGCTGTGGGTCCATCGTCAGCACGTGATTAAACGCGATGATGGCGCCATCCCAGTTTTTCTCGCTCTCGTTCGCCTCACCCTGTGCCTGCAGCATCCAGATCGATCCCGGCGCCGTATCGTGCAGCTTCTCCATCACCGTATAGGCATAGCTCCCGTACACCCGGCCGGTGTGATACAGAACTTCTGGATCGTTGGGAAACGCTTTGTTGAGGGCCAGGGAAATTTCCACCGCTTCGGCATCTCGATCCAGGTTGCTGTAGGCACGCAGAAGTTCCAGTCCGCACATCCGGCGCACCTCGGGATCGGCGGTTTGCCGGAAGCCCTTGTCGAGGAGGGGCAGCGCCTGGGAGAATTTGCCCTCCTCAGCCAGTGACAAGCCAAGGAGGCTGCTGAGTTTCGGCAGACCCGGCTTCAGCCTCTCGGCCGTATGAATCTCGCTGATGGCGCATTCATACTCGCGTCGCTTGAAACAGATAGCGGCCAGGGTGGCGTGGATCTCGGCGATGTTCGGATCTGTTTGCGCCAGTCTTTGAAACATCTCTTTCGCGGTGGCATAATCGCCGCGAGCCATCGCCTGCTGTCCGGCGGCAGCCAGTGCCGCTGGGTCCGCAGCGGCATTTTGTCCCATCGCTGCCATCGCCGAGGCACAACAGAACCCCAATAACCAGAGCATTCCCGCACGTTTCGCCGTCATGCGGTGAAGTTTATCCCCATCCTAAAAGGTCCGCCACGCTGTTGGAGCGTGGCGGGTTGGAGGCACTACGAAGACAGCGGTCAGAATGTGAACTTGCCGCTGAGCTGAATAATGCGTGCCGCTGACGAACTTGTGATGCGACCTGCGACGTTCGGTGCGTCGTCAACGCCATTGTCAATCGACGATCCGCCGCCGGACCCACCGGTCGCATATCCGCCGGTATTGATGTCGTACTGGTGATGGTTAAATGTGTTGAAAGTATCGAAGCGCAGATTGAACTGCGCGCGCTCGGTGATCGGGAACGACTTCGTCAAGCCCATATCCCAATTGTTGATCCCGGGCTGACGCAGATTATTGCGCGGCGCAATACCGCTGCCTTCCGTTCCGTATGTTCCGGCCAGGGGCTGTGTGAAGCACGACATGTTGATGCGCTGGAAGCTCTCCGTCAGGTTCTTAGTCGGATCGCAGCCAGCCGCGATGTTTGCCCGTTCCGCCGGGGTGTTGTTCAATCCGTCGATGTCGTTCGCAGTGATATCGAAGGGGAAGCCGACCTGGAATGTTGTAATCCCACTTAGTTGCCAGCCGCCCACGGCCAGATCCGCCGCGCGGTTGATCCCGCTGGCGAGCTTCTTTCCGCGGCCGAATGGCAGGTTGTAGATGTAGCTGGTGACAAAACGCTGATTGACGTCAAAGTCGGACAAACCATAATCCCACTCCGGATGGTGGTTATCCTCAAATCCCTGATAACCGGCTCCGCTCGCGCCCACACCGGCAGCCGCTGACTTGTCGTCCTTGCTCTGCGCCCAGGTGTAGACCGCAGTCACCGCCAGGTCGTGCGCGCGATGGGTCAGGTTGACGTTCATGGCGTTGTAGTGCGAGTAACCATGAAAATCGCTGTCGATGTAATCGCCGGTGAAGTTCGGATAAGGCAGCCGGGCAGCGGCCGGGCAGCTACCGAGAGTCGGATTCGTCTGACAGAACGTCACGTCAGCCGCCGGCAGATCGTTAGGCTGCGCGATATCGCGCCGGTCCAGCAGGTGGACGGCGTGGGTTCCGATGTAGTTCACTTCCAGCGTCGTATTGTTGCTCAGCTGGCGTTCCGCCGAAACTGTCCACGACTGCACGTACGGATCGAGCGGGTTCTCGGATTCGATGACAGCGACGAACGACAGGGTGGAGATCGGGAAGGGTCCCAGTGTTCCATAGGCCGGGAACATCTGGTTGCCCAATTTAGGCAGGCTCGAATTAACGGTCGGGTTCTCTGTCAGCCGGATGCTGTAAGGGTAGATATCGGCGGAGTCGTCGATCTCCCGGCCCTCAAACGAGTCGAAGAAGATGCCGTATCCCCCACGAACCACTGTCTTGTCCGTCAGCCGGTAGTCCAGACCGAGGCGGGGAGCAAACGGTGTCTTCAGACCGGGATGCGGAACCGATCCGCAATAGCGCAGCACTGGATCAGTTGCCGTGCCACCGGGAGCGACACCATCGGTCGACAGCTGTGGATCCGCGTAGCAAAGACCGCCGTTAGGATTTTTGGTATCAAGCCAGAAGAAGTGGTTGTGCGCTTCATAGGCTGCTGCGCGATAATCCCAGCGCAGACCGAGGCTCACAGTTAACTTCTGCGTGGCCTTCCAGTTGTCTTCCGCATAGGGTGCGAAATAACCAAAGACATGGTCCTGGGAATTCCCGGCGTAAGTGGTGGGGCTGAGCGGTCCAGGGAAAAATCCGGACACAGTAGAGTAGTAACCCAACAGCATATCGGCGATGGCGTTCCCCGTACCGCACAGGCCCGTTGCATTCGGACAGCTCTTGCCGTTGTTTGAAATGGTGGTCGGGGAGAAGCTCCAGTCGCCGTAGAAGTCATCGTCAAGGTTGCGGACCAGATGCCAGTGACGGTAATCGACTCCGAATCCGAGACTGTGCTTGCCATGAACCATGGTGAAGGAGTCGGCAAACTCCCACGCCGGGTTGTCCGACCCGGTATAAGCGTTACCCGATCCACCCTCTTCAGCGAACTGTGTCATAGAAAGACTGGGCCAGCTCTGCTGCAAGGCGGTGAAATGGGTGAAGACACCGGACTCAGCCAAAGCGGTGACGGCTGCAGCCGGTGGCGCCGGCGCGCCTTCCGGCGCCTGGGCGTCCAGGTATCCGAAGCGGAAGTTATTCACGTTCGACGCACCGAAGTTGATCGTATGGGAGATTTCCCAGTTCTTCTGCGTCTCGTACTGCGTTTCGATGGCGTAAGTCAGGTTACTGCCGTTGTAGAGCGAAGCGTTCTGATAGGTCGAGTAAGTGCCACGTCCGAATATCGACCCCAGTTTTCCAAGGCTCTGGTCGATACGATAGGTCTGCTGATTGGTCGTCAGGGGCGTCCCGTAGTTTTGGATGTAATTGTTGACGCCCTCGCCCTGGTTCGCCAGCGTCGGGGTCGGCCAATAGTTGTACTTAAGGGCCACCAGAGCCAGCCGGTTCGTGATTTCAGTGGACGGAATCTGGTTTTGCGGAAATGCCAGCCCCGTGGTCGGATCGACCGGCATGCAGTTCTGGTTTGTGGCGAGCAGCGCTGCACAGGCTGCCGTCCCGTAAAGGGGTAGTGGCGCTCCGCTCTGAGTTGTCTCGCTATTAAAGTTTCCCTGCAGTGCAGCAGGATTCGGAATTGCGGCCTTTTCAATGCCGCCGTTGATGATCCGCCAGCCCTCATAATTCGCCATCCAGAAGGTGCGGTTGTGGCCGTTGTAGACCTTTGGGATATCAACCGGCCCATCCGCCACGAACCCGAACTGGTTCTGGCGCAGGACAGGATTGGCCGTGCGAACCCCTAAGTTATAGTCGGTCGCCGTTGGGAACGGAGACGCGTCATAGGCGTTGTTCCGGTTAAACTCAAAAACCGCCCCATGCAGAGAATTGGTGCCTCCGCGGCTGACGATGTTGATCTGGCTTGCGCTGAAACCGTACTCCGCCGAATACGTACCACTTTCGACTTTGAACTCCTGAATCGCATCCTGCGACAGGATCACGGCCGGCGTCACCAGGGCCTGATCCGTGTTAACCAGCCCGTCCAGCGTGTAGTTGTTCCCTTCGGGCCGGCCACCATTGACGCTCACCGCGTCGCCCTCGCCCTGGCGCATGGTGCCCTGCTCGCCGCCCACGGTGACGGCGCCGGCGCCGACCAGCAGCAACTGCATAAAATTGCGCCCGTTGAGCGGCAGGTCGTCCACCTGGTGCCCGCTCATCAGCTGCGACAGCGACGCTGTGTCCGTATCCAGGCTCACGGCCTGGCCCGTCACCGACAGGGTTGTGGTAACAGCTCCGGGCTTCAGCGAAATGTTGACGCGCAGGCTCTGGTCGACCGTCAGCGTCAGACCGGTCGTGATCGACTTCTGAAATCCCTGTATTTCCCCAGCAACCGAATAGCTGCCCGGGATCAGTGAGGGCGCCAGATAATCTCCCGACGAACTCGTTCTTGTCACAAAAGGCAGGTTTGTGGCCGTGTTGGTCACCGTTACTTTAACGTTGGGGATGACCGCCCCCGTGCTGTCGGTCACCGTTCCCAAAATTGTTCCCGTTGCTCCTGCCTGCCCAAACGCCGCAGGGACCGCCAACAGGAAAATGAGTGCCAATCCAGTTCGCAGTGCTCGCATAGCTGGTCTCCGTTAAGAAGGTCTTGTCTTTGTAGTCAGTTCTGGGACAACCGGGACAAGTTCTGTTGTCCCTTTTCCGATTGGGCGGAACAATACGCGCGCTGGCTGATCAATGTCAAGAGCAACTTTATTTCCCTATAGAAATTCAGAGTCCACGCTTCTAACTGTTTTGTTGGTATTACGTACTTACTCTGCATGTGGGTTGATCAAGCGTTTTAGTTCTGCGTATATTGCTGGCAAGGATAAACTGTTCCGGACGCGTCGAATTCCATTACGCAAAAACGCGGGCCCCACCGGCGTGAGCTAAGTCGTGGTCTGACCGCAATTTAGGAACCACAGGAAATGTGGTCCCGCCGGTCTTCCTGTCTATGTCCAGGCCCGACGCGTCTGCTGTGAGGCCTCTGCGAACGCATCGGTTTCCACATGCTTTGCGACTCGGGGTAGTTCCGGCCCATCCGCAAGCCCAACAGAAATATCCTGCGATCCCAGAGCCTTCGCGACGGCTACGCGCAGAAAAGTGCCTCAGCGTGGTTCGGCTCCGACGGGGGTGAGCGGCGCTCGTTCGTCGCGCAGGCGGCTCGCGTAGCCGCGCCAGTATTCGAGAGAGTCCTCGAACACCTTCGCGCCGCCACCTGCGAATCGGTCGAGGAAGTCCGGATCGCCGGCGAGGCTGGCCACGCGCGCCCACAGGTCGGCTTCGAACATATCGCGCTGGGCGCGCATCATCAGTTTGTAGGCGATCTCAGGCCCGGAATGGATCTCGTACTCGGCGACATCCACCTTGCGGCCGAAGGAGTCTTCAGAGGAATTCTTCTGGCCTACGGCCATCAGGTAATCGCGATCCTGGGCGACCTTCTCAAAAGGACCGCAAACCTCCATGGCGGCGCGGATGTCCAGAGAGCGGGTCAGGCGAAAGACCGCCTGCGCAATGGCCCACTTCTGGATCTCCTTCGGCAGCGAGCCTTCGGAGTCCGGCGTGTTGGGAAGCGTGGGGGACTCGCCGATGTGAACCGACCAGGCCTGCTCGCAGATGGTGTTCACCTGGTCGAGCAGCTTTTGCCTGACTTTGTCACTGTTGGTGGAACCGTTGGCTTCTCCGAACAGGGCGGCGTTGGCATTCGGCTGGCCGGCAGGATGGTTCGCAGTGGATCTGAGCCAGCGGCTGACGCCGTCGGCGATTTGCGCTTTGAGCGCGGAGAGTTCCTGGGTGTCCGGCTCTGCATGGTTGCGATTCGCAATGCTTTTCAGGGGAGGGTTCATCTCTGGAGTGCTCGATTCCTGGGAATTGGGTCGATGGGTGTTCGGTACAGGTTGCAGGGGGCGGTTTGGTTCGGCGATATGGGGCTCTCGCGTCTGCGGCAGCGGCGTTTCAGGTTCCGCTTCCTGCGGCGCGGGAGCGTCTGGTTCCGGCGTCCGCGGTGCAGGCGTCTGGGATCGCGGCGCTTTAGAGGCTGACGGCTCAGCGGAACGCATTTCCTCCCAGCGAACGATCCGGCTCCGCACAACATCCGACACCTCGTCCTGATCGGACATTTCGGCAGGAGTCGATCCCTCAGGCCCGGGCGCGTAGGTTTTCGCAACGCGACGTGAACGAAGCAGATAACCAAGACCCAGCAGGGAGGCGACGAGATAGCCGGCCGGCTTGACCCACGCAGGCAGGGATTCGACTGGAACCGGGCCGGTCCGAAGAAGCGTCGCCAGCAGAGCCAGCAGGGAATAACCGGATGTGAGGGCCAGAAGGGTCCTGGCGACGGTCGGTCCGAGAGGGTTCTTCCGGGCGAGAAGGTAGCCCGCAACGCCTCCGTAAACGCCTGCGGCCACAACGACGGTGGCAACAAAGGGATCCATCGGCGCGGGGAATGCGGGAGCCGTGGTGAGGTGCAAAAGAACGGCGAACGTCGAAACCCCCGAGGCCAGCATCGCGGCCGCGTTGATCCAGAGGCCGAGCAGGAGCAGAATCAGCCAGCCGCCCAGGCCTTCCGGCGTTGGCCGCTCCCATTCTGTCTGATCCATCAACACGATTGCCCGCGCTCCCTGTCTTCCGTTTCGGAGCAAAATCCCGACTCGAATGAGAAAAGACCCCTGCGCGGGGAGGATAGCCGGAGATGCCGGATGGAGAGTATCCCTCGTCGGAGCCACGATCCCCATTTGGTGTCTGCAAACTGGGAATGGCGTCGATTCCGGCGACCGTGCGCTATGCGGTTTTGCGCCACTGTGTTGTTTGTGGCCAGGTTTTCTGTGGAAAATTCAGCCCTGTAGTAACCGGCTTTCCCACTATGGTTCACCGTTGTGACACCGCTGTGTTGGGATAACACATAAGTACTAGCAATCGATAACCTAAGTCATTTTTTCAGGTGACTGCGCGTGCTATGTTGCCAGCATATCGGTAACAGGGACCGGCCTTCCCGACACTCTAAGTGTCGGCCACCGGTCGGTCGCTCGCCCTGCTGCCCCCTGTCGATTTCGCCTACCTCGACCCGGCAGGGACACCACAAAGGGGAACCTGTATGAAGGCTCTGTTTCACTTCTGCCTGGTCTCTCGGCTTGCTCTGCGGGACATGTTTACAAAATCGATAATTCCAGTCCTGATGACCCTCGCGGTCCTGGGATTGACAGCCGAACCAATGGCGCAGGCGCAGACGACCTTTGCCGCGACGGCAGTCGGAACCGCAACTCCCGCGACGCAGACGGTGACGGTGAACTTGCAGGCGGCAGGCACAGTGGCGAAGGTCGAGGTGCTGACGATGGGAGCGCCCAGCCTGGACTTCACCGAGTCGGGAACGGACAACTGTGGCGGCATCAGCTCGGGCGGCTGCCAGGTGACGGTGGCTTTCGCCGCGAAGTATCCAGGCGCGCGCAACGGCGCCGTGGTGCTGCTGGATGCGGCGAACAACACTCTGGGCACCCAGTATCTGACGGGAATCGGGCAGGGCTCCCTGGCGGTGATGGTGCCGGGCGCGGTGAGCATCGCGGCCGGGCAGGTGGGCGAGTGGACCCTGGTAAACGACGGTGGTCCGGCGACGCAGGCGGATCTGTATTTGCCCTCGGGTGTGGCGGTCGATGGCGCGGGGAACCTGTTCATTGCGGATTCGCACCACAACCGCGTGCGCGAGGTGTTTGCGGCAGGCGCGAACGCCGGTACGATTACCACGGTTGCGGGCGATGGCAGCGCCGGGTATGACGGGACGGCGACGGTCGCGAAGGCGACTTCGCTGAACCAGCCGGGCGGCGTCGCGATCGATGGCGCGGGGAATCTGTACATCGCGGATACCAATAACAACGTGATCCGCAAAGTGAATCTGGCGACGGGCACGATTTCGACGGTGGCTGGCACCGGAGCCCCGGGTTACACGGGCGACGGCGCCCTGGCGACCTCGGCGTCGCTGAATTCACCGGAGGGCGCGGCGGTGGACGCGGCGGGCGACCTGTACATCGCCGACACAAATAATGATGCGGTGCGCGAAGTGGTGGCGGCGACGGGGAAGATTGCGACCATCGCCGGCGATGGCACCGGAGCGCCGGGATTCGCGGGCGACAGCGGCCCGGCGATCGGCGCGAAGCTGAATGCGCCCTATGGGGTGGCGCTGGATGCGGTGGGGAACCTCTACATCGCGGACTCGGGTAACAACCGCGTGCGCGCGGTGAATACGAGCGGGAACATCAACACCTTTGCGGGTAACGGAACGCCGGCCTATCTGGGCGATGGCGGCGCCGCGACGTCGGCCGAGTTGTATTCGCCGCTGGGCGTGGCGTGCGATCCGGCAGGGAACGTCTACATCGCGGATGCGCGCAACTATGTCGTACGCAAGGTGAATGCGGCTTCGGAGGTGATCACGACGATCGCCGGCGCGAATGCCACCGACATCTATGTTGACGGGAAAGGAAACTTCACCTACGGCAATGGGCAGAACGGCGAAGCCTTCTCGGGCGGCGGCATCGCGACGGGCGCTGGTATCTATGCGCCGTACGGAATTGCCGTGGATCAGGCCGGGAACCTGCTGGTGGCGGAGTATTTCGATCACCTGATTCGGAAAGTGAGCGCGAATCAGGCGACGCTGTTCTTCCAGCCGGAGCTGTGGCAGAACCAGGTGAGTTCACCGCAGAACCAGAGCATTGAAAACGACGGCAACGCCACGCTGACGTTCTCCGCGGTTGCGCCGGACGCGAATGCCGCGGTGGCTTCGAGCGGAACGACGTGCACGACGACCAGCAGCGTTGCGGTGGATGCGAGCTGCGTGGTCGCGGCGGAGTTTGCGCCGACCAGTACCACCCTGACGAATCCGCTGGTGGGCAATGTGAACCTGGCGGGCAATACAGCGAACTCGCCGTTGGATATCTCGATTGTCGGTCAGGCGCTGGGGCTGAACGGCGCGATCGTCACGCTGACTTCCAGCCAGAACCCCTCGGCGTACGGGCAAGCGGTCACGCTGAACGTGACGGTCAAACAGGATCCGAACTCGACGCAGGGAACGCCGACCGGGACGGTGACCTACTCCGATACTTTCCAGGGCGCCACCACCACGCTGGGCACGCAGACGCTGGACGGGAGTGGCAACGCGGGTCTGCAGGTGAGTTCACTGGCGGTGGGAACGCACCTGATCACCGCGAACTACGGCGGCGACACGTACTACAGTGCGTCCGCTTCGAATCCATTGTCGCAGGTGGTGCAGGAGCAGGTGACCGTCACGGTTACGAATACCGGCGGCGGCAATCCTTCTTCTTACGGTGCAACGGTGATTTTCACCGCAACGGTCAGCGTTTCGGGCGGAATCCCGGTTTCAGGCGCGGTGTCGTTCTATAACGGCGGAAACTACCTGGGCAGCGGAACGCTGAACGGCAATGTGGCGGCGTACTCGACCGCGACGCTGCCCGTGGGCAGCAACTCGATCACGGCGAGCTACACGGACTCGAACAATGTGACGGCGACCTCATCGGTGCTGAAGCAGGTGGTGCAGCAGAACACGGTAACGGTTCTGACCTCCAGCGTGAATCCAGCCATTCACGGAATGCCGGTCACGTTTACGGCCGTGGTCACGGCAGCGGGGACGACCGCGCCAACCGGTGCGGTGACGTTCTACGACGGAACCACGCAGATCGGAACGGGGACGCTGACGCCTTCCGGGACGACGAGCGCAGTGACGACCTTCCAGACTTCATCGCTGGCGGCGGGAACGCATTCCATCACCGCGTCGTATGGCGGAGACGCGAACGACTTCACCAGTACGTCGGCAGCACTCAGCGAGACCGTAAATATCGCAACCTCGACGGCGGCGCTGGCCGCCAGTGCGAATCCCTCGATTGCCGGCAAGCCGCTCACGCTGACGGCAACGGTGACGACGAATGGCGGCACAGCGGCAGGCACGGTGAACTTCTATAACGGAGCAGCGCTGCTGGGTTCGGGCACGCTGAACGGCACAGGCGTGGCAACCTTCACCTCGTCGACGCTGCCGGTGGGGAGCTATTCGATCACGGCGAACTACGCAGGCGACGCGAACGACACCGGCAGCACGTCGGCGTCGCTGGCGCTGAGCGTGATTCAGGCAACGACGGGTGTGAAGCTGGTGGCAAGCAGCCCCTCAGTGCAGGTGACGGCGCCGGTGACCTTCACCGCGACCGTGACCGGCAACGGCGGCGTGCCGACGGGCAGCGTGACCTTCATGGATGGGGCCAACACGCTGGGATCGGCGGCTGTGAACGCGGGCGGCGTGGCCGCTTACACCACGTCCTCGCTGGCGGTGGGGACGCACACCATCACCGCCGTCTACGGCGGCGACGCGAACGATGCGGGGAGCACATCGTCGGCAGTCACGGAGACGGTGACCGCGTATGCGACGCAAACCTCGCTGGTGGCCTCAGCGACGAGCATGAACACGGACCAGGAACTGACCCTGCTGACTACGACAACGTCGACCAGCGGCGGCGCGGTTACGGGAACGATCACGTATATGAACGGAACCACATCGCTGGGGACGGCGACCGTCGGCGCAAATGGAGCGGCGACGTTCTCCCTTAATCCGCCGGCCGGTTCCTACAGCATCACCGCGCATTACAGCGGCGACGCGCTGAATGCGCCGTCGGTATCGAATGCCGTCACGGTGAACGTGTCGCTGGCGACGGAGTTCACGATTGGGCTGAACCCGACGTCGATGAGCCTCCAGACGACAAAATCGGGACAGCTGACCATCAGCCTCGGGTCGCAGGACGGGTTCACCGACAAGATCGCGCTGGGATGCGACTCGCTGCCCTATTCGGTGTCGTGCAACTTCTCGAACAACGACTTCACGCTGAGCGCGAATGGAACGGCGTCGGTCACGCTGACGGTGGATACCAATTCACCGCTGGCCTCAGGAGGTCAGGCCAAAGATGAAGGCCTGTTCGGAGGCGGAGGCATGCTGGCGGCGTGGCTCTTCCCAGGCGCGGCTCTGTTCGGATTCGCATTCCGCCGGTTCCGGAAAAATGCTGCGATGCTCCGGGCGCTGGTGGTGATCGCAATGCTGGCCGGGACGACGTTCCTGATGACCGGGTGCGGCGGGTTCTCGCTGAACAGCGCGCAACCGGGCAACTATGTAATCCAGGTAACGGCGACAGGAACGCAGACCGGCGTCACGCACGTGGCGAACCTGACGCTGACGGTGACCCAGTGAGCGGAGTTGGCATCATGATGCGGCGCAGCCGGGTCGGTTTCGTTTTTGTAGCGGCTTTGCTGGTCGCCGGGGCATGCAGCGCGCGTGCCCAGTCGCCGGAGTCGGCGGTCGGGGACTGGTCGACGCTGTCCGTCGGGGGCAGTTTCAATGCATCGCGCATCCAGTACGGCCAGCACTGGCTGCTGGGCGGAACGGCGTTCGTCGATGCGAACTTCACCTGGCGTTACGGGATCGAAGGCGAGACGAACTGGGAAGTGCTGCGGCAATTCGAGCAGACACATGCGACGACGTATCTGGTCGGGCCGCGTTTTCAACTGGCCGGAATGGGCAACAACGCGCAGTGGCGGCCGTATGCAAAGTTCCTGGCCGGCGACGGCTATTTCAATTTCCCCTACCACTACGCGTGGGGAAACTACTTCGTCATGGCGCCGGGTGCGGGCATGGATTATCGCGTGAACTCGCGCATCCGGCTGCGCCTGGTGGATGTGGAGTATCAGTACTGGCCTGGCTTCACGTATGGGTCGATGACAAACCTCAACGTGAGCGCAGGCGTGCGGTATCGCATTCGGTAAGACTCCGCGCAGCCAAACCAGGCTGCCGGGGGTGCCGATATGAAGGGCTCCAGCTGTACTTCTTCAAGTGTGAGGTTCCATGCCTGGGTTCTTCCGACGTGCGCTGTTGTTTGCTGTACTTCCTGGTGAGGTTGTTTGCATCCTCGGGGCGGCCGCCCCTGGCTGCGCCCAAAATTTGCCCGCTCCTGCTCAGCTCAATCGAAGCGCGGCAGTCATGTCCAGCGGTGTAGGGCCGTCCATGACGGGGATCAGCCACGTGGAGACCTTTGCCGCGTTCCTGCGGGAGATCGGCGCCAGTGAGCTGACGGCGCGCGAGGAGGCAATCACCGGCCGGATACAGCCGTGCGTCGACTGGACAATGGTGAATCGCACCACGATCGGCCTGACCGATGAGGAGTGGAAGACGGCGTACGCGATTTTGCTCGATGGCAGCCAGCGCGTGGCCGAGTGGAGTGACGAGATGCAGGACGCGCTCGGCTGGCGGGAGGGGCGGTTTCAGGCCGATCCCGTGCAACGAACAGCCCGGAAAGCGAGGTTCGATGCACTCAGCGCTCGTGGCGATTCGATCGTCGAGGAAACCATGGTCCGGCTCCGCCAGCAGTTGGGCAATGACGCCTTCAGCCGGCTGGATGCGTTTGCCGGCCAGCGCGAGAGCGGCAGGAGAAGCGTCGATCGGGGGCCGGTCCGCAAAGGCCCAATCGAAACGGCGCAGGCTGCCGGGGTTCCAGCCCGGCAATAGCCCTTCCGGCTCTCGCTACTTTTCTGGATCCTTCAAATCGCCCTGCGAAGGCGGAGCTTCGGGCTGTGATTCCGGTGGGGACAGCGGCGAGGAATCTGCCGCCGACGCCTCTGCCACCGCAGGCGGTTCGGCGGAAGCCGTGCGCTCGGTCCATGATGGGTTCACAGAGTTCTGCGCTGCCGGTTGCCCGGGTTGAATCTGCACAAGAGAGGGCTGCTGGGGTTCAATCGAGCCCATCGCGGCTTCGTGCTGGGCTCGGGCGGCTGCATCGATGTCGATCGGAATGCCGCGGGGGACGATCTCCGGATAGCCGTACTTGTGTTTCAGACCGCCGGTGAAGCGGATCATGAAGAACATCAGCAGGAACGAGACGAGCACGGCGAAGGCAGAACCTTCAGGACCCTGTCCGCCACCGCTGATCCATGCGGGGCCCCGCGCATTGGATATCAGCACGGGCGAGTAGCTCATCGAGCCGGAAACCGGCAGCCCGAACAGCACACTCATCGAGGCGATCCATGCAAAGTGAAAGCCCCAGGAAACCCAAACAGCACGCGTGCGCAGGACTGCGATGGCGAGAACGAGTCCCAGGAAAAAGGACACAAGGACGGAGGCGGTCGTGGTAGGTGCGGCGTGCGTGCGCCAGATGGCATAGACGACGGCCAAAAAGAAGGCGCCGAGGACCGGACCCATCGCTTCAACGAGACGAAGGAACGGATAACCGCGGAAAGCGATTTCGATGGCGAGCGTACCCGCGGCGAGCGCGATAAGGTCGAGAACCAGCACGAAGTACTGATGCGCGTTGGTGAACGCGGTGACGACAAGGCCGCCGACGAGCGCAACGGGCAGAACGCAGGCGAGCACGCCGGCCCATCCGAGAGCGGCGCCGAGTGCGAGTTCCCGGCCCCATCCCGGGCGAGGAGCGAGCGCGGTGGCTTTGGCGGCGATCATGCGGCGCTGCCCGATGCGGCTCATCGCCCAGTAGCCGACGATGAGGAGAAAGAGGAGGAAGATGCGGTAGAGCGGCTCCTGGAAGTCGCCGGTGTCGAGGCCTTCGGCGGCGCGCTGCGCGATCAGGTCAGAGAAGAGAAACCAGGCAGCCGCGAGGAGGAACCAGATCAGCGCGTTGAGGCGCTCGAGGAAACTCACGCGGTTGCTCCGAAAAGAAATGCGGCGCGCTGGAGGGGAGTCATCAGGGCTCTAAATGCCTGCCTGGAATCAGACGGTGTAAAACTGCGCGATGTTGCGGAACTTGTCGTAGCGGCGGCGAAGGAGATCGTCGATCGAGAGCGTTTTTAGTTCCCTGAGATGCCAGCGAAGTTTCTCAGCGAGAAACTCGGCGGCTCTTGCGGGATCGTTGTGCGCGCCGCCCTCGGGCTCCGGAATGACGTCATCGACGCAGCCGAGGGAGCGAACGTCGGAGGCGGAGATGCGCATCGCTTCGGCAGCCTTGTCCTTGAAAGCCGCATCGCGCCACAAAATGGCGGCACAGCCTTCCGGA
>Ga0224555_1002408_pt1 | contig 22065 bp, 21 predicted proteins | sample 714S23034metaG_FD_180687 | JGI IMG/M metagenome (GOLD analysis project Ga0224555, IMG submission 180687) | Peat soil microbial communities from Stordalen Mire, Sweden - 717 S2 30-34 | ecosystem: Environmental > Terrestrial > Soil > Wetlands > Peat | place: Sweden: Norrbotten County, Stordalen...
TACGGCAAGGGCACCTACATTTATGTGGCGTACGCCATCTACCGCCAGCTCCCCGAGGCCGTTCCCGGAGCCTTTCGCCTCCTGGCGAATCTGGTCGCCGCAGGTAAACATCCCGTACAGCAGTAAGTAAACAGCCCCCCCGCCCCCAAATCATCCCGACTCACCCAGGTCATCGTGTTACGCTGCGCCGCCCTCCCGTCTCAAACCCTCTTCTCGTAAGCTGTTGCCCCTTCACTAATTTGCGTGCAACACGGCCAGCCGTTTTCCCCGAACATTTACCTCTTGTTCTCCGGACGTTCACAATCGCCTGCGACCATGCCAAGTGGGTCACTACGGGCACGTTGTCGCTGGGCGCAGATTCGCAGATCGCTGAGCGTCGCGGTTGTCCGGGGAGCCCAGGTATTTCCCCCAACGGCTTCATCTTTCACGCACTTCCAACTTCTGAGAGGCTGAATGACAAAGACATTGAAGGTGCTTGCCACCCTCGCGCTCACCGCGGCCCTTGCCCCCGGTTTCGCGCAGACCACGGCCAGCTCCCCCAGCACGCCGAAAAGGGTTCACAGAAAACCTGTGCCGAAAGGACCGACGGTGCAGCAGCAGATTGAAGAGCTGCGCCAGCAGGAGCAGGCCGATCACGGCCAGATCGATAACCTCAAACAGCAACTCTCCGACCGCGATGCGCAGCTTCAGGCCGCCCAGCAGGCCGCGCAACAGGCCCAGGCCGCCGCGCAGGCTGCGCAGCAGGCAGCCCAGCAACAGCAACAGACGCTCTCCGCAACCTCGGAATCCGTCTCCAGCCTGCAGAACTCCGTCAGCGACCTCAAAGCCAACAACGTCTCTCTCGCCAGCACCATTCAGACCAACCAGGCCGAGGTGAAGAAGGCCATCGAGACCCCTGAAGCCGTTCACTACAAGGGCATCACCATCTCGCCCGCCGGCAGCTTCCTGGCGGCTGAAACCGTGTGGCGTCAGGGAGCCACCGGTGGTGGCCTGAATACCGGTCCAACCCTCATCCCGCTAGCGAATTCCGACGACGCGCAACTCAGCGAGTTCTACGGCACCGGCCGTCAGTCCCGCATCGCCATCAGGGCCACCGGCAAGCTCTCCAACGTGGCCCTCACGGGCTACTACGAGATGGACTGGCTGGGCGCCGGGATCACCTCCAACAGCAACCAGTCGAACAGCTATGTCCTCCGCCAGCGGCAATTGTGGGCGGATGCGCTCTTCACCAACGGCTGGGATGTCTCCGGCGGCCAGGGTTGGTCGCTCGTGACCGAAACCACGCAGGGTGAAACACGCGGCACCGAAATCCTCCCCGCTACCATCGACCCACAGTACGAAGCGGGCTTCATCTGGACCCGTCAGTACAGCTTCCGCGTCACCAAAAATTTCGCCAACAAGTTCTGGATCGGCGCCTCGGCGGAAAACCCGGAAACCCTGAACCCGGGTGGCAGCAACCTTCCTTTCAACGTCCTCATCGGCTCCGACGGCCAGGGCGGCGGCCTCTACAACAACACCGCCAACTACTCCTTCAACTACTCGCCGGACTTCGTCGGTAAGTTGGTCTTCCAGCCCGGCTGGGGACACTGGGAAATCTTCGGAATCGAACGCAATTTCCGTGACCGAATCTACCCCAATTTGACGTGCACCTCGTCCACGGCCTGCACCGGCACCACAGCCGGAGCCTATAACGACACCAGCCCCGGCGCCGGCATCGGCGGCGGCTTCCGCGTTCCCCTCGGCACCAAAAAGTTCACCGTCGGCCTGAAGGGCCTGTATGGCAAGGGCATGGGCCGCTATGGTGACTCCACGCTTGGCGATGTCACCATCCGTCCCACCGGAGTGCTCGACCCGCTGAAGGGCTTCTCCGCCATCAGCACCGTGGAACTGAATCCGACGAAGCGTCTGATGCTTTACCTCAATTACGGCGGCGATTATCTCTACCGCGACTACTGGGGCAAGGTCGGCTACGGCTCGCCTCTCACCTCCATGACCGGCTGCGATACCGAGCCGAGTCCAACCAACCAGCCCACTTCCGGCTTCGGCGGCGGTACCGGATTTGGCCCGGGAACTCCAGCCAGCTGCGGCAACCAGAACAAGGACACGCAGGAATTCACCGGTGGCGAATGGTACGACTTCTACAACGGTCCCAAGGGCAGAATGCGCTTCGGCCTCCAGTACAGCCGCTGGGAGCGTGACATCTGGTCCGGCGCCGGTGGCACTACCAATCCCGGCGGTGGCGCCAGGGGCGCAGACAACATGTTCTGGACCTCCTTCCGCTACTACGTCCCGTAGTCCAGACCCACCTCAAAACCAAAGGACCCGCTTCGGCGGGTCCTTTTCATTCCTCGCGCTTCGCCAGAGAATTTACTGCCCGTCGCACATCTCTTCAAACAGCTCGCGCACCTGCCTCCGAGCCTCCACCAGCAGGTTCCGACCCGCGCGCGTCGCAACATAAACCTTCCGCTTGTGGCCGTCCACCAACTGACTCCGCGACTTCAACCACCCTCGACGCTCCATACTGTGCAGAAGCGGATACACGGTTCCCGGACCCAGGCGATACCCATGCCGCCCGAGTTCGCGCATGATCCCCAGACCAAAGATCGGCTCCTCCGCCGCATGATGGAGAACGTGCAAACGAACCAGCCCGATGGATAGCTCCTGGCTTTGCGCTTTGCTGGCTCGTTTCTTTGCCATCGCGGAATCATACCTGGTCTTGCCGGAGAGTCCCGCCAGGGATTCCTGCCCCCAACCCCAGCTCCGGGCTGTCGTCTTGCCTCAGAACAGATCGCCAAACGGCGGAAACGTGAGAAGCAGACCCAGCAGCAAAAGCACGATTGCCGCCGTGACGAGTGGCCGCGCCCGCACCGTTCTCCTTCGCCAGCTTCGATCCAGTATGGCCCAAACCGCAAGCCACACCAGAACCGCGCAGGCTGTGACGCCGGACAGCGGGCCCGTCGGCCGGTAGAAGACCATCATCCTGCCGAAACCCGCGACGTGATCCGCCAGCACGGCGAGCATTCCCAGCGCAAAGCTGCCAATCCCTGCAGCAAAAATCGCCGCGGCGCCCGGCCCGTTGGGCAATTCGACCGGAACAGAATCCTGCGGAAGACTCACCGATGCCTCCTCTGCATGACGTGGATCGTCCGTCCGCCGCGCACCGGCGCATTCTTGTTGAGCATCGCGCCAAAGAAACCTGCCACCCCCGCCGCGAAAAACGAAACCGCCACGAATCCGATTACAGCGTTGCGCAATGTGGCGTGTGTCCCGAGGCTCCTGCCGTACCGCAGAAAGACCGACGCCGCCATGGTGATCGAGATAGGAACCAGCCAGGCCACGTGCTCTTTCCACTCCATGCCAATCGAATGCCATCCGGCCGTCGACGGACTCGACAGAAGAAGCCGCTGCGGGAAGCTGCTCAGATCCGCGATACCGGGCAGAGGCGCAGCGCGGTACCAGGGATAAACAACGTAAGTCCCCGTCAGGACCGCGAGCCATGCCAGCGCAGCCATCACCACCAGATACACACGCAGGAAGGAATCGTTCGTGCGGCTTTCCCTCCCCGGCCCAGCCGGCCGGTAGCACCGCCATAATTCAACCAGCGCGCCGGAGCAGGCCATCAGGTACAAAGCTCCGAATCCCATCCCGTGGATCATCGTCCACAGCCCGCGTACCGTGATCTCCATAGGCTCGCTCCTCCTGCATTAGCCCGCCTTCCCTGCTTCTACGGCACTCCCCCCGGTCTCAAAGCCTGGCGCAGGAAACCCGGCGCCGCACCCGCCTTGTCATCCTTGCCCCACGTCCAGTACATCCCCACATAGGCGTAATTCTCCGTTTGTCCGGCCACCGAATGCCCATAGCAGAACAGGAACTGCTCGTTGGGATTGTGCTTGAAGTGGTAGTAACCGCCCAGATCCACCATTGTCGAGGCCTGTGTCTGCGGCGCGGCAAAGCCTTCCTTCCCGTGAGCAAACACCTCGCCGCCCAACTCCACCCGATCACCTGGGAAGGTGTACTTCAGCAGGAATCCGCCGTAGGGGAAGTCGCGGTAACCGGTCTGCGAAACCACCGTTTCGCCCGCGCCACCGTCCAGCAGCCACGGGCCGATGTTCTTTTGCAGCCACACCGGAAGCCGGTACCAGACCTGACCCACGCCCAGTCCCCTGTCATAGCTCCCCGTCGGCATCTCGAACATCGTGAATGTGCCGATCTGCGGAACGTGCTTGCTCTCCTTGATCCATGCAATCTTTGCTCCCAGCTCCATATCCGTCAGCCCGAACGCGCTGGGTCCGACCCCACCCGGCAGATAGGCCGGATTGTTCGTCGGATTGATCGAGCCCCACGGCAGAATCGCATGGATCTGCACCCGCGGAATCGTGCCCCAGTTGAACTCGAAGGCGGGGCCGATTGAATCGTACTCGGCGGGCGTGCCATCGGCGTTCCCGAAGATATAGAACTCGTAGTGATGCAGATCCACCGGCACCGGATCGTCGGTCTGATACGGCGGCCCCTGCGCCAGAGCAACGGGCGCTGCGCTGGCCAGCAAAACCAGCGCGGCACGTATCGGAAAACTACGGAACCATCGCAGGCATTTCTGAGCCTCAGGGTGGGGATGCAGTTTCTGGTCGTCGCTCTTGAGCATGCCGAGCCTGTTATCGAGCTTCGATAATGGCACGGGCGATTCGCACCCGTCAATTGTTAGCGGAGGGTTACAAACGCCCAGGCGAGCCAGCAGCCTGGGTGCCTCTGATGAAGCTCGCGTCTTGAAGAGGCACGGCTTCCACAGCTTGCGGAAAAACAAGTTGCTTTGAAGGGGCACAGCTTCATCTGTGCCGTAATCGCCCAAAATCAAGTCGGCTTCAGCCGCTGAGGGATGGTTTTCTGTCATAAGGCGCCTTCTTCCCCAAGCTGTTCAGCCGTGCCGTAATCGCTGGAAGATGAATCCGGCTTCAGCCCCTGCGGGACGGTTTTTGCCCGGAGCACGGTCCGCAACCGGTTTAAACTCCCACCCGGAAACTCCCACCCGGAAACTCCAATCCCCGCAAACTCCAAAAAATCCGCCGCTGGACGGCCAGGTTCACCCCACAGCAAGTAGCAAAAGCTCCCGCCATCGAATCGTCAAGAGGATTTGATTCCGTGCTTACCCGCCCGTACCGTCCCAGGACCGTTTTGGGAAAAATGGCGCCCTTTTTTCCGCAAGCTCTTCAGCCGTGCCAAAAAGTGACCCAAACGCATGCGGCTTCAGCCGCTGAGGGATGATTGTCGAGTTCGTCAGAGCCGCCCCTGAACGGCCGCCTCCATCCGGAAGCAGCAATACAAAAAAGGCTGCATGGTGCCGAAAGGCGTCGGATGATTCTCTTCGACCGTCTTCACGAGCCGAAAGGCCGGCCCGAACACCCGCTCCAGTGCAGCTGCATCGTACCGGACCACATCCAGCCCACTGCATTTCTGCGGCCCGTCCAATGCAAAAGTACCGACGACAATATGCCCGCCCACCTTCAGTGCCCGCGCCACCTGCCGAACATACGCCGCGCGGTCGTCGGCGCTCGTAAGAAAGTGAAACACGCCACGATCGTGCCAAACGTCGTATGCCGCCGGCTCCAGCTCGGCCTTCGTAACATCGTCAACCAGCCAGCGAACCTGAGCCGCTCCCGCGCCGAGCCGCTGCCGTGTGCCATCGAGCGCCGCCTGCGCAATGTCCAGCACCGTGATGTGCTCGTAGCCGTGGAGAAGAAGATCATCCACCAGCGTCGACTGCCCCGCCCCAACATCGAGGATCGCCGCAGATCGCCCAGAAGCCACTTCCTCGATGAGTCGAAGAGAAGTGTCGAGATGCGGCCGGTACCAGCTGACCGCATCGACCGCCTTCTCCCGGTGAATCGCCTCCCAATGCGACTGCCTGTCCATCGTGTGCCGCCCAGCTCTGTTTTAAAAGTACCTCGGATGAGGACGATGTTTAGAAAGGACACAGCTTTAACCTTGCGGAGACTCGGTCCTTTGAAGGGCACGTCTTCACAGAATGCGGAAAGTCGGTGTTTTGAAAGGACACAGCTTTAACCTTGCGGAAATTCGGCGTTTTGAAGGGGCAGGTCTTCGCAGAATGCGGAGAGTCGGTACTTTGCTGGGGCACGGCTCCAGAGCTTGCGGAGACTCGGCGCTTTGAAGGGGCAGGGTCTCACCGCGCGCGGAAGAAAAGCCCCGAAGCCCCAATGCGGGCCCCCAGGTTCACCCCACAGCAAGTAGCAGAGTCTTTTTCCGATCGAACATCAACACAACTCGTCGATGATCTCCTCTCCAAAGTACCGTCCTGTGCCACTCTGGGAAAGGACTGCCTCAACTCTACCTTTCGCTTTTTTCCTCAAGCTTCTCCGTCGCGACGATTCCAAGCCGAAGATAAACGGGCTCCAGCGCTTGCGATTTGTATCAGGGCACAGGTTCAGCTTTACCGTAAACAATGCAAAATGAACCCGGCTTTAGCCGTCGAGGGATGCTTTCTCTTCAGAAACGAATCTTCCGCATGCTGGTCAGCCTGACCGCAACGCAGCGCGAGACGAGCACGCTCTTCGCCGCTAAGGGAAGATTTTCGAGCGTATCGGGAATTCCCGCCTCAGCCGACCGGCTGCTCTTCCTCCACCACCGGCCCATGCGTTGCCGCCGTCGGCATCGGTGCCGGAGCCGGAGCGTCGCCGACCCGCTCGCTGAAGCGGCACTCGATCGCGGCCTGGGGCTCCTCCGCCTTCTGCCCCTTCCGCGGACGCCGTCTCGGCATCATCTCCTTGTTATTGGGGCACACCAGGTACAGCCCGCCGTCCATCACCCGCTCCACCACATACGGCGACCCACACTGCGGGCAGCTCTGCGCCACCGGCTTCAGGTTCGACGTGAAGTCGCACTTCGGATACCGCGTGCAGCCCCAGAAGATATTCCCCGTCCGCGCCTTGCGCTCGGCAATGTCGCCCTCGCCGCACTTCGGGCACTTCAGCCCTTCGATCAGGTTCTGCTTAACGTACTTGCACTTCGGATAGCCCGAGCAGGAGACGAACTCCCCGTACGTCCCCGACCGCAGAACCAGCTGCTTCCCGCATTTCGGACACTTCTCATCCAGCGGCACCGCCGGCTTCTGCTGCTGCTTCTGGCTCAGGCGCCGCACCGTCTTGCACGGCGGATCGGCGCTGTAATCCGGGCACGCCATGTACGCCCCAAACGGTCCCCGCCGCAGCACCATCACCTTGCCGCAGTTCTCGCAGTATTCCTCAGCGGGCGCCTGCCCTTCGCCGTTCTGCAGATCCGGTTTCGCCGCGAAATGCTCCTTCGTGAACCCACAGCTCACCTGCTCCACCGTCACCTTGCGCCCGGTGCCCACCGCATTGTCGAGCGCTGCCTTCAGCTCCGCCTTGTCCTTCACCTCAACGGTGGTCGACTCGTCGTTCTCCGTCGTCTTCACCAGCATCGGATACTTCAGCTTCGTCTCAACCCGCGACAGAACCTTCTTCGGCTCCTTCTTCCAGCCCGTCGCCGCAATCGGCACCGGCTTCTCCTTCGCGTACGCGCTGCACGCGTAGAAGCTGCCGAACTTCCCCCACTTCAGCACCAGCGGACTCCCGCACAGATCGCACTTCTCGTCCGTCGGCTTCTCCATCCGCTTGATGTTCTGCATGTGCTTCTCGGCGTTCTTCAGCTCTTCCTCAAAGTGCCCGTAGAAGCCCTTCAGCAGATCGGTCCACTTCTCCTTCCCTTCCTCGATCTCGTCCAGCTCCTCCTCGAGCTTGGCCGTGTACTTCGTATCGAAGATGTAGGGGAAATTCGCCACCAGCAGATCCGTCACGACGGTCCCGATCTCCGTTGGGAAGAACCGTCCGCCCCGCCCCGTCGGCGGCACCTTCGTGACGTACTCGCGATCCTGAATCGTCGTGATGATCGAGGCGTACGTCGAAGGCCTTCCGATTCCGCGTTCTTCCAGCTCCTTCACCAGCGAAGCTTCGTTGTAGCGCGCCGGCGGCTCCGTGAATTTTTGTACCCCATGCACCGCCGAGGGCCGTGAGGCAATCTCGATCTGCGGCTCGACGAACGCCGGAACGTCTTCGGTCTTCTCGCCGGGACCCGCTTCCTCGTTCCGCGCCTGCATCCTCGCCACGTCCGAATCGTATCTCCGCCGCGCGTGGGCCAATTTAGCCGCCCGCTCCTGCGCCGCAATCCCCGACAGCTGCTCCGCCGTGGCCAGCGCCAGCTTCGCTCCGGCGGGAATCTCCGGCAGATCCTCTTCGTCATCCTCTTCCGGATCGTAGATCTTCAGATACCCATCGAACCTCAGCACCGACCCCGACACGCGGAAGTTATACGTCTTCTCGTTCTTCGCATCGATCTCGATCGTCGTCACGTCGTAGATCGCCGGCACCATCTGCGACGCCACAAACCGCTCCCAGATCAGCTTGTACAGCCTGTACTGCTCGTCGCTCAGATAGCGGCGAATCTTGCTCGGATGCAGCCCCGGATCCGTCGGCCGAATCGCCTCGTGCGCGTCCTGCGCGTCCTTCTTCGATCGATAACCATTCGGCTGCGCCGGCAAATACTGGTTCCCGACCTTCCTGCCGACCCACTCCCGCACTGCCGTGATCGCCTCCGGCGCAATGCGCGTCGAGTCGGTACGCATATACGTGATCAGTCCGATGGTGCCGTCCGGTCCAAGATCCACGCCCTCATACAGCCGCTGCGCCACGCCCATCGTCCGCTTCACGCTGAACCCCAGCCGCGCCGCGGCTCCCTGCTGCAGCGTGCTGGTGATGAACGGCGGATACGGATTGCTCCTCCGCTCCTTCTTATCGACCGAAGCCACACTCCACGCGGCCTTCGTCGTCGCATCGAGAATCGCGCGCGCTTCCTGCTCGCTGCCCACTGCCGGCGCGCTCACGCCTTCCACCTTCGCGCGCTCGCCGTCAATCCCAACGAACCGCGCCGTGATCAGCTGCGACTCCGCCCCAGCCTTCGTCACCCCCTGCACTTCAAGAATCGCGTCGATGGTCCAGTACTCCACCGGCTTGAATTCCTGAATCTGCCGCTCGCGCTCCACAATCAGCCGCACCGCAACCGTCTGCACGCGTCCAGCCGAGAGCCCGCGCCGCACCTTGTCCCACAGCAGCGGCGATATCTGATAGCCCACGATCCGGTCCAGCACGCGCCGCGTCTGCTGCGCGTCCACCAGGTTCTCGTCCACATCGCGCGCATGCTCGAACGCCGCCCGCACCGCCTTCTGCGTGATCTCATTAAACGTCACGCGGCGGATCCGGCTCTTGTCCTTCACCACCGGCATCAGCTGCATCGACAAGTGCGCCGCGATCGCCTCCCCCTCGCGATCCGGGTCAGGTGCCAGATACACCGCATCGGCCTTCTGCGCCATCTTCCGCAGCTTCGCGACAATCTTCTCTTTGTCCGGAGACACAATCAGCGTCGGCTCGAACGTCCGGTGCTCCAGCTCCACACCAATCTCCCGCTTCGGCAGGTCCATGATGTGGCCGAAGGAGGCTTCCACCTCGTAGTCCTTGCCCAGATACTTATTGATCGTCTTCGCCTTTGCGGGCGACTCGACGATGACCAGCGATTTACTCATCGTTTCCTTCGTCTATACTGCGGCGCTGCTGCACGGTTCGCGGAAAAACGTTGTTGCTTTGAAGGGGCACGGCTTCAGCCGTGCCGTAGAGGCTCCAGAATGACTCCGGCTTCAGCCGCTGAGGGATGCCCTTTGCCTCCATCGTCACTTTCCGCATCCTGTGGACACGTTCCAGCTCGTGCCGCACTGCCCTCTACGGCTTCATTCCGGAAACTACCACGTCCCACCGTTCCGAATCTACACATCCGGGACAGACCGCGCACCCAACCGTGCAACCAGACGCGCGAAAGACTTCAGAAGCTCCTGACGTAATTCTTTCCTGGAAGTTGTCGTATGCGCCCGGCGAGCTCCAGCTCGAACAGCGCTGTGAAAACCTCCGAGGAGCTCACGTCCGGCTCCAGCTTTTCGAGGATTTCATCCATCTGCAGTGCTTCATCCGGTCGAAGCACGCCAAGCACACGCGCCTCCGAGGGCGGCAGCGGTGATTCCTCGAATAACGATGCCTCAGATATCCCATCGGATGCAAATCCCTCGCTCTGCTCCAGCTCCATCCTTATACTTGTGGGCAGCTCCTCCCAGATGTCCTCCCAGCAGCTGGTCAACTTCGCCCCTTGTTTTATCAACAAGTTAGGACCCCAGGCATTCTTGGTCGTCACGTTTCCCGGGACAGCAAATACCTCCCGGTTCTGCTCCAGCGCGCACCGTGCCGTCACCCTGGTCCCGGAGTTCTCCGCCGCCTCAATCACCAGCACACCCACGCTCATCCCGCTCAGGATCCGATTCCGCCGGGGGAAATTCTGCGGCGCAGGAAACGTCCCCAGCGGCAGCTCCGACACAATCACACCACCGCCCAGCACAATCTGCTCCGCCAGCGATTTGTTCTCCTTCGGATAGACCACGTCCACGCCCGTTCCCCACACCGCAATCGTCGGCCGCTTCACCGCCAGCGCGCCCTTGTGCGCCGCCGTGTCCACCCCCCGAGCCATGCCGCTCAGAATAATCAGTCCCCTCAACGCCAGATCCCGCGACAGCTTCTCCGCCATCCCCAAACCGTACGGCGTCGGATGCCGAGTCCCCACCACCGCCAGGCTCGACTTCTGCAACAACGCCGCGTCGCCGCGCACCCACAGCAGCGCCGGCGGATCGTAAATCTCCCGCAGCCGCAGCGGATACGCCTCGTCATGCCAGGTCACGATCGTCGCGCCGGTCGCCGCCAACTTCTCCAGTTCCTGATCCGCCGCATGCGCCGCCTCGCCCGACGCAATGAACTGCGCCGATTGCGCCGGCAACTCCAGCCCCTCCAGCTCCGTCAGCGGCAGATGCAGCACCCGCGCCGCACTCCCGCACCTCTCCACCGCGCGCAGCAGCCGCCGCGGCCCCACCCCCGGCGTCAGCGCCAGCCCCACCCACGCATGCCGCTCCTCAAACGACACCCGCGCTCCTGCCACGGCCTCACTCACCCCAGCACTCACTCAGTCATTTCCTTCCCAATAAGACTTGTCATCCCGAGCGGAGCGCTTTGGGGCCCCATCGCAGATGGGGTAGGCGGAGCGAGGGACCTGCTTCTGCTTCTTATCTCCATCCAGCACTCAGATCCTCCCACGTTGGATTCTCCACTTCGATCAGCGCCACCTTCTTCTCTCGCCTCCAGCCCTTGATCTCCTTCTCTCGCGCGATCGCATTGTCTACAGAGACAAACCGCTCAAACCACGCCAGCCGCGTGCACTTGTATTGCGACGTGAATCCGCCAAACGTTCCGTTCCGATGCTGCTTCACTCGCGTCTCAACATCGCTGGTAACCCCGCAATACAGGGTTCTGCTCCGGCTCGCTATCAGGTACACGAAATAGCATGCTCCTTCGCCACGATCTGTCCTCATAACCGCACACTCACCCTGTCATCCCGAGCGGAGCGCTTTGGGGCCCCATCGCAGATGGGGTAGGCGGAGCGAGGGACCTGCTTCTCCTCTCCACCCCGCGCCCAGATTTCCCATCTCGGATTCTCCCTCTCGGCCTGCGCTACCTTAACTGCTTTTCTCCATCTCACCGGTCTCCTCCGCCCCGGTCAAGCAAAACAGCCCCCATCGTGGTTACGAAAGCCACGTTGCTACACTAACCAGTGACCCGCCAGCGACTCCGCGTCTCCGCTATCCACTTCCTCAATCCCGCACCCCTCATGTGGAGCTTCGAGCACGAGCCCGACCGCTCCCGCCTCGCCGAGCGCTACGAGCTTTCCTCCGACACTCCCGCTGAATGCGCCGCCAAGCTCGCCTCGGGCGCTGCCGATATCGGCCTCGTCCCCGTCTCCGCCCTCGCCTTCACACCCTCGCTCGCTGTCATCCCCGGCTGCACCATCGCCTCCCGCGACCGCGTCCGCTCCATCATCCTCGTCGTGCGCAATCCCGACGGCAGCGCTCCCGAGGACGTGTCCGGCGTCGCCCGCGTCGCCCTCGACTCTGCCTCCCGCACCTCGGCCACCTACACCCGCATTCTCTTCGCGCGCTTCTGGCAGATTCAGCCCGCCTTCATCGAGCATGCCCCCGACCTTGAAGCCATGCTCCGGGTCGCCGACGCCGCGCTCCTCATCGGCGATCCCGCGCTCTTCGCCCTCGAGGACCGCGAAGCCCGCGAACACCGCACCGGCGAAAAGCTGCTCTACCTCGACCTCGCCCACGAGTGGCACCAGTTCACCGACACCGTGTGGGTCTCCGCCGTCTGGGCCGCTAACCCCGGCGCGGTCGCCGCCTCCGGCATTCCCGCCTCCCAGATCACCACAGACTTCCAGCACTCCCGCGACGCCGGCCTCCGCCACATCGACGCTCTCGCCGACGAGTGGTCCACACGCATCGCGGTCCCGCGCGAAACCATCCGCACCTACCTCTCCAAAAACATCTGGTACACCCTCGACGAGCCTTGTTTAGCGGGATTGGACCTCTTCTATCGCTACGGCGTCGAGTGCGGCGCCCTGCCCCTGGCCCCGAAGCCTCGCTTTCTCTGAACAACGCGGACGACCGGCTTTCACCTGCACAAACTCCAGAGTTGGCATCCCGAGCGGAGCGTACCAGGGGCCCCGTCGCTCCAGCGATGGGGCAAGCGGAGCGAGAGCCTGCCCTTGTATCTGTGAAGGAGCGGCAGTTTTTCAGAGATTGTTGCAGTGGGGGAACCGAGGCATCGGTTCCCCCGCGGGCGAGCGGCGCCCGTCTGCCCTGTGGTGTTCGCCACCGGTGCTCAGCTTGCAGGGACCGCTTGCCCTTGTCACGCACGACCGAACAGTCGCATGACTCCGATCGCACATACAAGGCAGGTTACCGTGACCCGAATCGTTTGTGGAGTGGATGTTTCCTCGCGCACCCTCGCCGCCCGCATCGGCCCGGACGGCGCTCGGAACGTTTTCCCCAACACCGTGGAAGGCATCGGCCAACTGGCCGCCTTCTGCCACACCCATCGGACCCAGCTGGTCGCCATGGAAGCCACCGGCGGCTACGAGCAACAACCCTTCACGCTGCTCTCGGCCCACGGCCTGGCGGTGGCCATCCTCAACCCGCGCCAGGTACGCCGCTTCGCTCAGAGCGTCGGCCGGGACGAAAAAACCGACGCCATCGACGCCGGCCTCATCGCCTGGTTCGCCCAGGTCCGCCCCTGCCCGCCCACCCCGCCGCCGGCCCCCGACCAGCAACACCGCCGCGCTCTGGTCACGCGCCTGCGCCAGCTCACCGACACCGGCACCGCGCAGCGCAACCAGCGCCGCCTGGTCACCGACCCCTCCGTGCTGATCCTCATCGATCAGTTGCTTGCCCTCATCGAGCACCAGATCCACGCCCTGGAACAGCAGATCGCCGCCCTCATCGCCCAGGATTCCGTTGTGGCGAGCGCTCAACAGCGAGTTCCGCTCCATCAAAGGCGTGGCCACCCGCACCGTCGCTCGCCTCATGGCCGAAATGCCCGAGATCGGCACGCTGAGCAACAAGTCCATCTCCAAACTGGCCGGCCTGGCCGGCCTGGCTCCCCTGGCCCAGGACTCAGGCCGGCACCAGGGTAAACGCCGTGTGCGCGGAGGCCGCCCGCCGGTCCGCGACATCCTGTTCGTGGTCGCCTCGGTCGCCGGCCGCTACGAGCCGGACCTGATGGCCTTCCGGCAACGCCTCGCCGCTCAGGGCAAACCACCCAAAGTGATCCGCATCGCTCTGGCTCACAAGCTGCTGGTGCGCCTCAACGCCAAAGCCCGCGATGTGCGCCGGCAACTGGAGATCTTCCCGGCTGCCGAACAGCTCCCCTCCAACCCGCAATGCTCGACTTAGACCGCAGCCGGGGTTGTGGGAAAGCGGAAAACGCCCGAGCGTTTTCCGAGGCGCTCCGCACCGCCTTTTCCATCAACCCGCTTGACAACTCAAGACAGTCGCTGAGCGATGGGCGCACCAGCGACCGCAGCCGAATGGGGACCTGCTTTTCATCTCCAACCGCTCTCCTCAACCTTTCTGCGTCTTCTCTGAATTTTTCCGTCTCTGCTGTGACTCCGGCGCACGCACCCGCGTCTTACCGTGCGTGTACCTCGCGGCCCTGCAAGCAGCACGCCACGCCCGTCGGCAGCTCATCCCCGCCTGGGTGCTTCATTTCGGACTCGCCGGCGTCTTCGCCGTCGCATTTCTTGACGCGGCTCCCGTCCCCCTTCCCATCCCCGGCAGCACCGACATTCTTATCCTCATCCTCGGCGCTCACGGCGAATCGGCCTGGCTCCTCGCTCCCTGCGCCATCGCCGGCGGCCTCCTGGGCGGGTGGCTCACCTGGAAGACCGGGCAAAAAGGCGGCGAGGCCATGCTCGACCGCTACATGCCGGCGCGCTTTGGCTCCCGGATCAAGGGTTGGGTCCGCCATCACGGCATCCTCAGCGTCTGTATCGCTGCTCTGCTCCCACCGCCCATCCCGCTGCTTCCCTTCCTGCTCGCTGCCGGAGCCCTCGGCGTCACCCCCCGCCAGCTCTTCACTGCCCTCGGTATCGCGCGCACGCTCCGCTACGGCGGTGAAGCCGCTCTTGCCATGATCTACGGCCGGCCCATTCTCCGCTGGTTCAATCGCTACCTCGCCGGATGGTCTTCCGTCATCCTTTATTCCTTCCTCGGTCTGCTTGCCGCCGGCATCGTCTTCGGCATCTGGAAATACCGCCGCGATCAGCACCGCCAGTCCCAGGCCTCCGCGCGCAGCGCCGCCGCGGCCAGTTAGTCCCCGCCCGCCCTACCCTCCTCTGCCCCCGGACCCCCCAAAAACAATACGCCAGGTTCACCCCACAGCAAGAAGCAGAAGCCTCCGCGATACAATCTTCAAGCAATATCGGAGCAGCTTCAGTCCGAAAGTACCGTCACCTGATTTATCCCGGACCGTTTTGGGAAAGCTGGCCCCGAACCCACGGACCCTGTGCCTCGCGGTGGTACGGTTCATCACCCGCCCACAGGCCACCCGTGAAATCCCCCCCCCCAAAAAAAATACGCCAGGTTCACCCCACAGCAAGAAGCAGATACTTCCGCGATCCAATCTTCAAGCAAATTCCCCAGCGCTTCAGTCCAAAAGTACCGTCACCGCACATATCCTGGACCGTTTTGCGAAAGCTGACCCCCAACCCACGGACGCTGCGCCTCACGATGCCTCAACCCCCTGGCCCGAGCGACCCGGAGTCCCCCAATCAACCCAGATCCGGCGCACTGGAGTGGCAGCCGCCGAGTCGAAGCATCGGCGGTCTTCTCTGCCACCAGGCCCCTGCCGCCGGCGTACGATCGGTCTCATCCACGAGTGACATTCCGCAACTCCCCGGAGATACCCACATGCCCGTAGCCATCTTCCATATCGGTCTGCCCCTCGATCATCCGTCCATCCCTGCAGAGGATCGCCCAAACCTCACCAAAAGGCTCGCCGACCTGCAGCAGAAGATGAGAGCCGCCGGCTACGTCTACGAAATCATCCACGCCTCTCCCGAAAGCGGCCTCGAGGCTTTCCGAAATCAGTTGCGGACGCAACCTTGCCAGGGCGTGCTCATTGGAGGAGGCGTTCTGGGCAACCCAACGCTGAGCTACTTTATGGAGCAGATCATCGACGCCACCCATGAACTGGCGCCGCAAGCGAAGATCATGTTCTTTAGCCACTCCGTCGACGTTCGCACAACCGTGGAGCGCTGGTTCCCACCCGAGTCGCGCTAATCGCCTCGCGTCTCACACACACCCACGAACCGGTCACACGCCAGGACCACTCAACCTTCACCCTTCATCGATTTCTCGACGTCCTCCATTCTCTCTTTGAGCTGGCTCAGCCGTTTCCATAAGTCATCGGCGTAAACCGTCGAGACATGTCCCGGCTCCCGCAGATGAAACTCGACCTCCGCAATCCTTGCGCGAACCATGGCGAGAGTGGTCTGGGCGCGGTTCGGCGATTCCCCATCGAAAGCAGGACTCCGCAACCCGATGCCACCGCTGGTGGTCGCCACCTCAACGCCGTGGCCCCCGCAACCGCTGAGAGCCAGGCTCACCGCAACCGTGGCAGAAACGATATAGATACGGAAACGCATCGGCGCTCGCCATTTCTTAGACGGGCTGAGGCCGCAAATAGACCTTGAGAAAGAGCCTCTGTTCTCTGAGTCAATGCCCCGGTTCCACCATCGCACCGCGGCCTGGGGAACATGGGCGGCCCGCAGGAAGACCCATGACTTTCGTTTCCTTCTCCAAACGATTCCGCTTGCATTGCACCGTATAGCTCCGCACACTGAAAGAGAAGCCTGAATCAGGAGGATCCGCATCGCGGGTCCTTTTTCATTGCAGGATCTTCCCGGTGAAGCTGGAGGACGAACGCGCAGAACAGCACGTCGATCCTCGCGAAGCGAGGACACGGTAGAAGCCACGGCCTTTAGGCCGTGGAAAGACAGCGTCAAAGAACGGGGGCTTTAGCCCCGGAAGCACGAGCTAACCACTTCGCCAACCCCCAGGGGGTCGACCCCTCCGGATGTCGCTGATTCGTTTAGAAAGGGAGGGGGGTCGAACCCCCCTAAAATCAGAAACTCTGTTGCGAAGAATCCCATCCTGGGAAAGAACCGAAGACAAGGACCAGCAACCGAAGTCCTGGCCACCAAAGAAGGGCCAGCCGCCCTGTTAACCATATCGTTAACACCGAGGGGTTTCGACGCCCACCGTACCCAGAAGAATCAAGAACATCCCAAGGGGTCGACCCCCTTACTCCTCGATTCCCTGAACGCTGTCCGCTGAGCGCTGAACGCTGACGCGCTATCCTGATCCCATGCCCCCCGTCGCCTTCCTCGAGTGCTCCCGCTGCCACCAACAGCGCTCCGCCGCCGCGCCCCAGACCGTCTGCCCGGTATGCGCCGGATCCCTCTACGTCCGCTACTCGCCCGAGTCGCTCCGAGCCGCCCGCAAGCCCGGCCCCAGCGCGCCCGCCTCCATGTGGCGCTACGCCTCGGTCCTTCCCGACGCCGAGCCCGTCACCCTGGGCGAGGGCTGGACCCCCATGCTCCCCAGCCGCCGCTACCCCGGCTTGCTCATCAAGGAGGAGGCCGACAACCCCACCGGCAGCTTCAAGGCCCGCGGCATGTCCGCCGCCATCACCATGGCCCGCCACTACGGACTGAAGAAGCTCGCCGCCCCCTCCGCCGGCAACGCCGCCAGCGCGCTCGCCGCTTACGCCGCCGCGGCCGGCATCGAAGCGCACATCTTCATGCCCCGCGACGTGCCCATGGCCAACTACGTCGAGGGCATGGCCTACGGCGCCCACGTCACCCTGGTCGACGGCCTCATCTCCGACTGCGGCCGCCTCGTCGCCGAAGGCGCGAAGCGCGAAGGCTGGTTCGACATCTCCTCCCTCAAGGAGCCCTTCCGCGTCGAAGGCAAGAAGACCATGGGCTATGAACTCGTCGAGCAGCTCGGCTGGACCTACCCCGACGCCGTCTTCTACCCCACCGGCGGCGGCGTTGGCCTGATCGGCATGTGGAAGGCCTTCGACGAGATGGAGCAGCTGGGCTGGGTCTCAGGCCACCGTCCGAAGATGATCGCCGTCCAGGCCTCCGGCTGCGCACCCGTCGCCCGTGCCTGGCAGGAAGGCGCGTCGGCCTCCACGATGTTCGAGAACGCCGCGACCTTCGCCGCCGGCCTCCGCGTGCCCAAGCCCTACGGCGACTCGCTGATCCTCGACATCGTCCGTGAGTCCCGCGGCACCGTCGTCGATCGGCCCGACGAGGCCATCCTCGCCTCCCTGCTCGACTGGGCCCGCCACGAAGGTCTGCTGCTCTGCCCCGAAGGCGCCTGCGCCACCGCGGCCTATGACTATCTGATCGCCACCGGCTTCCTCAAGCCGGACGACCGCGTCGTCCTCTTCAACACCGGCTCCGGCCTCAAGTACACCGACGCCATCGCTGAGGCCATGCACCTCACCCGCCCCGGCGCGAAGAAGTACCCGCAGCGGACCCCGGTCGGAGGCATCATCACCCCGCAGTGACGCGCCATCCAGCCGGACGATCGGTGCCTGCCAGCCCTTATCTGTAACCTGTAACCCGTAACCTGTGTCCTCGTTCTCTGCTGACACCACGCTGTCAGCAGGGGTGTCCTACGCTCCTCTCGTAGTCAACTCCGATCCAAGAGGACACCCCAATGGCCACCGCTGAAATGACCGCCGCCTCGACCATCACCTGGTTCGAGATCCCCGCCACCGACTTCGGTCGCGCCGTCCGCTTCTACGAGACCCTCTTCGCCAGCCCGCTGCAACATCTGGCCGACTGGCCGAACCTGGCCATCTTCCCCTACCAGCGTCCTGGTGTATCCGGAGCGGTTGCCACCGGCGAAGGCCATCGCCCCTCCGGCGACGGCGTCGTCATCTACCTCAACTGCGACGGCCGCATCGACGCCGTGCTTGACCGCGTGGAGAAGGCCGGCGGCAGCATCGTCGAGCCGAAGAACCACATCCCCAGCGTCGGCTGGGTCGCCCAGATTCGCGACTCGGAGGGCAACCGCGTCGGTCTGCACGCCGCCGCTTAGAGTCGCATGATCGGCAGGCCTCTACAATGCCGGTATGCGCCGCGCCGACCGTCTCTTCCGCATTGTGCAACTGTTGCGCGGCGGCCGCCTGCAAACCGCGCGCAGCCTCGCCGAGAAGCTGCAGGTCTCGCATCGCACCATCTACCGCGATGTACAGGACCTGCAGCTCTCCGGCATGCCCATCACAGGCGAAGCCGGCGTCGGCTACACTCTGCGCCGCGACCTCGATATACCGCCTCTCATGTTTGACCGCGAAGAGATCGCCGCTCTGGTCTTAGGTGCCCGCATGGTGGAAGCCTGGGGCGGCATCGAGCTCACCGAGGCGGCGAACCGCGCGCTGCGCAAGATTGAAGCCGTCCTGCCGGCCAACCTGCGCGAGAACATCGACGACGTCCTGCTCTACGCTCCGGGCCTCAAGGCGCCGCCTGAGGTTCGCCGGAAGCTCGACACGCTGCACACCGCTGCACAGCAGCGCCGCGTGGTTTTGCTTGCCTACTGCCGCGAAGACGGGCAGCCCAGCGTCCGCCGCGTTCATCCTCTGGCGCTCTACTTCTGGGGAGGTACCTGGACCCTCGCGGCCTGGTGCGAGCTGCGCACCGACTTCCGCAGCTTCCGCGTGGACCGCGTCCAGCACGCCGACTCACTGGAAGAGCAGTTCACGCCGCGAGCCGGCCAAACCCTTGCGGACTTCCTGCGGCGCATCCGGAGCCAGGAAGCGGGTACGTCTCAGCCTGGATCAGCTCCCGCTCAGTAGCCGTTTGCGAGCAAGTACTCGATCGTCACTTCAAAGGTCGACGCGGGCGGCTTCTGATCCACGGCCAGCTTGATCATCACGTCAGCTTCTACGTTCACGGGATCGCCCGGCTTCAGCACCCGCAGGTTCGTCTCGCTCCGCGTGTGCGGCAGAATCGCCACGCCTACGATGTCCCCGTCCCAGGTCGCGATCGTCAGGCTGATGCCATCGATCGCGATCGATCCCTTCTGCACCATGTAAGCCCGCGTCTCCTCCGGGACCCGTACGCGCAGCCACCAGTCCGTCTGTTCCGGATCGGCGTCCGCATGCACCGGATCGAAGGAGACCAGTTCCCCGCGTCCATCCACATGTCCTTGCACGATATGACCTCCCAGCGGCGTTCCAGCCGCCGTGGGCAGCTCCAGATTCACCACAGAGCCAGGCTTGAGGAAGCCGAGCGACGTCCGCGCCAGCGTCTCCGCCGCCAGGTCGGCGAAGAACAGCGGCGGCGCCATCTCCAGCGCCGTCAGACAGGTCCCGCTCACCGCGATGCTGTCGCCCTTGCGCAGGCGCTCGGCGAATCCCGGCGCGGACACAACAATGCGAGTGATTCCCTCACGCGGCTCTAAGGCCGCTATGGTCCCGGTTGCTTCAATGATCCCGGTGAACATGGCTCAGCTTTCTCCCCACGGGTTACGCAGATACGCATCGATCCGTACGTCGTGGTCGATGCATTCGATCGTCGGTGGAATCGGCAGCAGCGGCTTCATTACGCCCTCCTGCAGTAGTGGAACTCCATTCGGTCCTAAGAACACCGGCGCATAGAACAGCGTGATCTTGTCCACGTGTCCTCCGTTCAGCGCCGACGCGTTCAGTTGCCCCCCGGCCTCCAGCACCACCGAGAGGATCCCCATCTCGCCCAGCCGCTTCATCACGGCTTTCAGTGAAAGACCCTCGCGGCGATCGGCGCGGTTACGTCCAGCCTCGGTCGCGAACTGATCGGCGCTCGCTTCAGCCGCCGGAATCCGCTCCACCCGGACGCCGAGCGCCTCCAGCGTCTGCTGCCGCTGCGTCGTGGCCACCCCGCAAAAGATCAGCAGATCCTTCTGTGCCGTTCGCACCAGCTTCGAATCCAGCGGTATCCGCAGCCCCGAGTCGAGCACCACGCGCAGCAGCGGCCGCCGCCGCGGCTTTCCGGAGCGATCCGTCAGGTGTGGATCGTCCTGCAGCACCGTATTGATGCCGGTGATCACCGCGTCCGCCGCATGGCGCATCGCTTGCACCTGCTCCCGGGCTTTCTCTCCGGTCAGGAACACCGGCGCTCCCCGAGGCGCGCTCCCCGGCGCTGGCGCAATGCGACCGTCGAGCGAGACGCCCGCCTTCAGCGTCACGAACGGCAGGCAGGTGCGAATATGCTTCGCGAAGCCGTCGTTCAGCTTGCGCGCCTGGCACTGCAGCACACCGGTCGTCACCTCAATTCCGGCCGCCTGCAACTGGTCGAGTCCCTTCCCGCTTACCGCTGGATTCGGATCGGTCGTTGCTGCAACCACTCGTGCGACGCCAGCGCCTATCAGGGCGTTGGTACAGGGTCCGGTGCGTCCGGTATGGCAACAGGGCTCGAGCGTGACGTACACCGTCGCCCCCCGTGCCGCCCCGCCGGCGTTCTTCAGGGCGACGATCTCGGCGTGATCCTTCTTGTCATATTCGTGGCGGCCTGCGCCGACCACCACGCCGTCCTTCACCAGCACACAGCCGACTGCGGGATTGGGAGAGGCCAGGCCGACCGAGTGCTGCGCCAGTTCCAGCGCTCGCCGCATCCAGCCTTCGTCCGCAGGCAGACGATCGATTCCCTGAGCCACACTGCCCTTTCAAAATGCGAAGCGGCGCTTCGCTCAGTTCTCCAGCAACGAATTCACAAACGCCCCGCTGTCAAAAGGCAGCAGGTCTTCCAGCGCTTCGCCCACTCCAACAAACCGTACGGGTAACTTCATCTCACGTGCGATCGCCACCGCGATGCCGCCTTTTGCCGTTCCATCCAGCTTGGTCAATACAATGCCCGTCGCTCCGGCCGACTCCATGAAGAGCCTTGCCTGCTGCAGACCGTTCTGTCCGGTCGTCGCATCCAGCACCAGCAGCACCTCATGCGGCGCGTCGGGAATGATTCTCTGCGCCGTCCGCCGCATCTTGTCCAGCTCGGCCATCAATCCGGTCTTAGTATGCAAACGTCCCGCCGTATCCACAATCACCACATCGGTCCGGCGCGTCTGGGCCGCCTGTAATGCGTCGAAGAGTACTGCGGAGGGATCGCCGCCCTGCTTCGTTTTCACGATCTCGACGCCGCTGCGCTCGCTCCACACTTCGAGCTGCTCGATGGCGGCCGCGCGAAACGTATCCGCGGCGCACAGCAGCGCCGTCTTCCCCTGGGACCGGTAGAAGGCTGCCAACTTGCCGCTGGTCGTCGTCTTCCCCGTGCCGTTCACGCCCACCATCATGATGACTTCGGGAGCCGTGGCCACTGCCTTCGGCGGCTGAGCGTTTTCATCGAGGATGGCCTGCAGCTCTTCCTTGAGCAGATCCTTCAGCTCCGCTCCATCGCGAATCTGCTGGCGCCTGGCTCGTTCCCGCAGGTTGTTCGTGATCTCGGCCGCCGTGTTTACCCCGATATCCGACGCGATCAGGCTCATCTCCAGCTCTTCCAGCGCCGACTCAT
>Ga0224555_1002410_pt1 | contig 22035 bp, 12 predicted proteins | sample 714S23034metaG_FD_180687 | JGI IMG/M metagenome (GOLD analysis project Ga0224555, IMG submission 180687) | Peat soil microbial communities from Stordalen Mire, Sweden - 717 S2 30-34 | ecosystem: Environmental > Terrestrial > Soil > Wetlands > Peat | place: Sweden: Norrbotten County, Stordalen...
TCCCACCACTTGGAAATAAAAAAGCTCCGACCAGCAGGTCCGGGCACTTGATCTCAGTCGGGTAGCTCTGCCGGGCGGAATCAATTTAGCTGGCCAAAAGTCATCAATTTATCTGACCGCCAAAGGCCAGGCCGAATCCTTGCGTGTAAACCAACCGTCCTTCCCTGGCAATCGCGACGGACAACCCCGGCACGTGATACTTTCGCATAAAGGCTGCCGCCGTTGCTTCCATCGCGTGAAGCTCTCCCGGTATGAAACCGGGTTGCCTGTCGCCTTCCGCCTCACTTGCGCCTTTCAGCGCCCTGGCCGCCACCCCGACCGCCGTTCCAGCCAAGGCCCGCGCGCAAAACGAGCGGCGCGTCCATTGAACTGGGTGTGATTTGTTCTGTTCAGCCATTGGCCGCAAGGTTGCCCCCGGATTCTGCCGGAAACAAGGAACGAACAGCCTTTGGCGGCGCGGACGGGACGCAATCCGGGCGGTTGAGAATGGATCGGGTCTATTAGCGGAGGCGGCCGAGTTGAAAATCGAGCGCGGAATGCTGGATGTGATAAGCATATCGGGCGCCTGCTTCCGCGATTTGCGCGGACGTCTGATTCAGTTCCGCCTGACTTAGTTCAATGATTGAACTGATGCCGCCCTTGAAGCGCGCCTGGGCCAATTCCAGCGCCTCATTTGCATTTTCCAGGAGTTGCCGGGTCAGGGTCAGACGCTGGAAGGAGTATTCGAGATTGAGTTTGGAAATCTGCAGGTCACGAATGATGTTGTTTTCCTCGTCACGCAATTCTTCGTCGGCCGCCTTGGCCTTGAGTTCCGCTTCCCGGCGGCGCGCCGTGTAAAGTCCGCCGGTAAACAAGGGAAGGTTCAAATTGACCCCGGCCGCCGCATAGTCCGAAGCTAATTGTGGAGCGCCCGTGGGAATGAGGCCAGCCGTCCCCACCGCGCTGATCGTCGGATAAAGCAATTTGCCCTCCGCCTTGGCCGTTTCTTTGGCGGCGTCGCGCTGAAACCGCAAACGCGCCAGATCCGGCCTTTGGGCCAGGGCCTCCAGAATCAACGCCGAGACACCATTGGTGATGTTGGCCGGCATTGGCTCATCGGCCAGTGTGAAAGTCTGCGGTTCGCGTTCGGCCAGCAAAGTCGAAAGCACGGCGAAGCTCGCTTTGAGGTCGTTCCCCGCCTTAGCCAGCAGGATGTTGGCCTGGTCCAGATCCACCCTGGCAAAACTCACATCGAGGTCCGACTTCAACTTATTCGTCGCCAGCGTCTGGATTTGTTGCAGGATCAGTTGGCGCGATTTCACGGTTTCCTCGGCCACTGCCAGCACAGATTGAGCGGCCAGACTGGAAAAGTAGGCGTTGTTGACTTCCAATAGAATCTGTTCGCGCGTCGCCTCCAGGTTCATCTCCTCGGCCCGCGTGTGCAACTTGGCGCTCTTGCTCAGTTCCGAAGTCCGTCCGAAGTCCGTGATGAGCTGGGTGATGGTGACGCCATCGGCTTCGCGGTCGTAAATCAGGGGATTATTTAGCGCGCCGGCGGCGATACGGGTATTGTCCGGGTCCGCCGTGCCGACGGCGGTCGCGCTGGCATAAATGTTGGGGAAAAAGGCGGACTGGACGGCCTTGGTGGATTGTCTGGCGGCCAACGCGGTGAGATGGGCCACGGAAATCCTGGGGTGTTGTGTCAATGCTATTTGCTGCGCCTGTTGAAGAGTCAGGTGACGCGGCGGCGATTCGGCGGCTGCTCCGCGCAAGGCCAACGCCATTGCCAGCAACAACATGCCAGATCTTCTCATGCGATTTGCCCTCCCGGCGTTGCCGCCGGCTCGTTCGGCTCGTTCTTTCGATGAACCAGCAGGTAGGCCGCCGGCACAATAAAAACAGTCAACACGACTGATACTGCCAACCCCCCGATGATCGCCATGGCCAGCGGCGCGTAGGCTTCACTGCCGGTTCCGAGCTTCAAGGCCATCGGCAGCAGGCCGATCAACGTGGCGCCTGAGGTCATCAACACCGGGCGCAAGCGGACGCGGCAGGCCTGCGAAACGGCCTCGCGCACTGGGCGGCCTTCCTCCACCAATCGGTTCGTGAATTCCACGATGAGAATGCTGTTGGAGACAACGATGCCCACCATCATCACCACACCCATCAAGGACATGACGTTCAACGTGGTCCCGGTGAGCCACAGAATCAGCAGCACGCCTGTCAGTCCGGTCGGAATGGCCAGCAGGATCAAGAACGGGTCAACAAACGATTTGAATTGCGCGACAAGGATCAAATAGACCAGCACCGTGGAGAGAATCAGGCCCAGTCCGAAGCTCTGGAAGGAGGATTGCATCGCCTTGACCGTGCCACGCACCGTTATCTTCGTATTGGCGGGCAATTCCGTTCGGTCCACCATCTTTTGCACGCCGGCATAGACCTTGTCCACCGCTTCGCTGGTGGGTGAAACATAGACATCAATCACGCGTTGGATTTGATAGTGATCCACTTCGGTGGGCGCGGCTGCGCGGGAAAAGTGGACCACGGAGTCCAGACGCGTAGGCTCTTTGAGATGGGCCGCGCGCAAGGGCATGGAGCCAAGGTCAGCCAGACTTTTCACTTTGTCTTCCGCATATTGGACGGTGAAAAGATAATTGTTTCCGGTTTTGGGGTCGATCCAATAGCTCGGCGCGATCATCCCATCAGAGGTCAACGCGGTGATAAGGCTGTCCAGCACCTCTTTGGCGCTCAAACCCAACTCGCTCGCCCGCTCGCGGTCGATGTCCACGTGCAGCGCCGGGTAATCCACATCCTGCGGCACTAGGACGTCGCTGACGCCGGGCAAGGCCTTGGCCTGTTGGGCAATTCGGGCGGCGATGTTGTGCGCAACGTTCACATCCATGCCGGTGACCTGGATGTCCAGGGGCGCGGGTATGCCCTGGTTGATGACAGCATCGACCAAGCCGCCTGTCTGGAAGTAGGCGTCGAGTTGGGGCAAGTCGCGCCGCAACCGGCCGCGGACAAGGTTCATGTAGGCAAAGCTGCTCAGGCCATGGCCGTCGTTAAGTCCCACCTGGACGATGGCCGTGCTGGGGCAGGAATTTGGATTCAGGATGGCGTTAAAACCGGGAGTGGTGCCGATGTTCGAGACGATGATCTTGAGGTCCTTTTTCGGGACTATCTGGCGCACGACATCTTCGACTTGACCGATCAATTGGTCGGTCAGTTCCAAACGAGTGCCCGAAGGCGCTTTGACACTAATGACGAACTGGCCGGGATCGGTGCGGGGAAAGTAAGCCTGGCCGATGAGGGGAAACAGGCCCAGACTGAGAATGAAAACGCCGCTGATGCCAAGGACGAGGGCGACCGGCCGCAGCAAGCCGATCTTTAGAACTCCTTCATAACGGTCCAGCATGGCGCTGAATTGGCGGTTGAACCAGGCGTTGAAACGAGCGTCCCATCTTTTGGCCACCAGGGGAGTGGCGTGGGTTTCACCCAATTCGTGATCCGCGCTGGGCTTTTTAATAAGCTTGGCGCAAAAGAGCGGCACCACGGTCATCGCGACCACATAGGATGCCAATAAGGAGAACACCACTGAAAGCGCCAAAGCCGTAAAGAGAAAACGGCTCACGCCGTAGAGAAAGGTCACCGGGAAAAAGACCACAATGGTGGTCAGCGTCGCCGCCAGGACGGGCAAGGCCACCTCCTGCCCGCCGCGTTCGGCGGCTAGCACGGGCGGCTCGCCCATTTCCAAATGGCGGAAAATGTTTTCCAGCACCACCACTGAATTGTCAATCAGCCGGGAAAAGGCCAGGGCCAAGCCGCCCAGAATCATGGCGTTAATGGTGTTGCCTCCCAGGTCCAGGGCGATAAAGGCCGCCAAGGCCGAGAGCGGAATGGAAAGAAAGACCGCCACCGTGGCCCTCATGCTGCCGAGGAAAACCAGGATCATCAACCCGGTAAGGATCAGGCCGAGGCCGCCCTCGTGAATCAGAGTTTCGATGGCCGTGCGCACGAAAACCGACTGGTCAAAGACCACTTCGGTGATCAGCCGTTTGGGCACATACAACAAGTGGGCGACAATATCCTTGACACCATTGACCACCTTGATGGTGTTGGCATCCCCGCCTTGTTTGACCACGGGGATATAGACGGACGGCTGGCCGTTGATGCGGACCTTGTTGTACTGGATTTGCGCGGCGTCCTTGGCTTCGCCAATGTCTCCCACCAAGACCGACGCCTGTCCCACCGTTTTGAGCGGCACCAGGTTGACATCTTTCATGGACATGATCTGGCTGTTGGCATAAACGCTGTAATCCAAAGGACCAATTTTGACGTCGCCCGCCGGGAGAATGAGATTGGCTTCGTTGACGGTGCGCACCACGTCCATGACGCTCAATTGGTGCGCTTCCAGTTTGAGCGGGTCCACATACACCATGATCTGGCGATAGCGTCCGCCGAAGGCCGGCGGCACCGATGCGCCAGGGATGCCGGCCATCTGGTTGCGAATGGTGAACTGGCCCAGATCGCGCAATTCCGCCTCGCTCAGGCCTTTGCCTTTCAAGGTCACCAGGCAAACCGGCAAACTGGAGGCGTCGAATTTCATCACCACGGGCGGCAGTGTGCCGGTGGGCAAATAACGCAGCGTGGCCATGGATAAATTGGCGATGCTGGTCACGTCAGAATCCGGATTGGAGCCGGGCTGGAAATAGACTTTGATCAGACTGACGCCGGTGAGCGAACGCGACTCCATATGATCAATTCCGCCCGCCAGCGTGAACATGCGCTCAAACTGGCCGGTAATGTCATTCTCGATTTGCTCGGGCGGCATGCCCGAATAAAATGTGGCGACCACCACCACCGGAATGTTGATCGCTGGAAACAGATCCACCGGCATGCGGACCAGGGTGGTCACGCCCACCACGCACACCATGAGGCAAACCACGATGATCAAATAGGGATAACGAATGGCAAAACGGGGCATATCGAGCCTAAATTTGCGCCTCGCCCACCATCGGCTGCAATTGCGGAAACAGGCAATGGACCGACCCATGCGCGAATCCTTCATTGCGCAACCGCGCGCGAAACGTCTCGATGGCATTGGCCAGCGTGCAGGAGTCCAGCCGGCGCAAGGCGTCCAATTCTTCCGTGGTTAATGGCGGCACTGGGTTCGGTTTGCTCATAAGAATAAATTCAATCTGGCGATGGAACCTCTATGACCTTGGGGGCGACTTTCTCGCCCGCGCTGAATTGCGACCGGCTTCCTATCAATACTAATTCGCCCTCTTTCAAGCCGGAAACCACCTCGAAACGATTGGGCGTTTCCAACCCGAGCGTCACCGGCCTTTCTTCAATTTCGTTGTGGCTGTTGATGACATACACGCTGGACATCTGACCGGGCGGGACCGCTTGGATGGGGATGGAAAGCGCATGTTCGCGGTGTTCCACCGGGAGGGCAAGATTGACGTACATCCCGGGCACCAGGGTCAAATCCGGATTGGCCACCTCGATCTCCGTGGCCATCGTGCGGGTGTCGAGATTGATCTTGAGGCTCGCGCGCGTGATTTTTCCGGAAAACGGCTTGCCTCCCATCGAGACGATTTTCCCGCTGACCGTGTTACCAACGTGGATGTCCTTCACGTAGTCTTCCGACACAAAAAAATCCAGCCGCAGATGATAATTGTCGGAAATCTCCAGCAGTGGCTGGGTGTTCTCGGTGGAGGTTCCCGCTTGGACGAGCGCACCCGGATCAACGTAGCGGCGCGTGATCACGCCGTCGAACGGCGCGGTGATTTGCGTGTAGCCGACCAGCGTCCGGTACTTGCCCGCGTCTGCTTCCGCCGCCGCCACCGCGGCCTCGGCCGCCAGGTCCTTGGCCGTGGCCGTGTCGATATCCTGTTGTGCCACCAGATTTGGATGGTCGTGGTTCACGGCCACCAAGCGGGTATAAATCAAATGCGCGTTGGTGAAATCCGCCTCCGCGCGCCGTTCCACGGCCAGAGCGTTGTTTAGTTGGTCGTGCAATTCCGGCACTTCAATCGTGGCCAGCAATTCCCCGGCTTTCACGCGATCTCCGAAGTCGGCATTCATTTTGTCAAGATATCCGGACACCTTGGCGTGCAATTCCACTTCAACGTAGGGGCGGAATTCCGCCGGAATGGGCACGATTTTGGAGAGGTCCTCACGTTGCACCCGGGCGGCCGGCGCGGCGGGGGCCTGATCCTCCGAGTGCGCCTCCGTCGCGCCACCCTGCTTGCACGAAACACAAATCATGGCGGCCACGGCGCCCGCGGATGCCAGCACCCGGATTCTCCGCCGTTTCCTTTCGTCAATCATCAGTTTAATTTCTCAATCTTGCCTTGGCCGGCCAGCGGCAATTCCACCTTGAACCGGCTGCCCCCGCCTTCCCTGCTTTCCACGTACACTTGGCCGCCATGGGCCGCGCAGATGGATTTGACGATGGCCAGTCCCAACCCGGCCCCGCCCGCATCGTGTGAGCGCGCCTTGTCCACGCGGAAAAAGCGCTCGAAAATATGCGGCAACGCGCCGGCCGGGATGCCAATGCCCGTATCGGCTGCTTCAATGATGGCCTTGCTGTCAGAAGCATGCACATTGAGAATGATCGCTCCGCCCGACGGTGTGTATTTGATGGCGTTATCCAGTAAATTGACCACCACCTGTTTGATGCGGGAGCGGTCCCCTTCCACGCTGACGCTGCCCTGCACGTTGCAGGCCACTGAAACTCCTTTATCCTCTGCCAGTAAAGACATCTGCTCGGCCGTGCTGGCGGCCAGCGCCCCCAGATCAAATCGCGCCCGCTCTTGTTGCGCTTCCCCTGCGTCGAGACGGGAAATGGCAAACAGGGCGTCCACAATTTTCGCCAGGCGGTCAACCTCCTCCAGGGCGCTGCCCGCCCGGTCGCTCAATTCCGGCAAAGCGCGGGTTTGTTCGACCACGCTTTCCATTTCGCCCCGCAGGGCGGCCAGCGGCGTGCGCAGTTCATGGGAGGCATCCGCCAGAAAGCGGCGGTTTTGCTCGAAAGCTTGGCTCAGCCGGGCGATCATGCGATTGAGAGCCAGCGACAAGTGCTCCAGTTCATCTCCTGTGTTCGTCAATGACAGCCGTTCGTTCAGATTATGCAGCGTGATCTGTTCGGCGCTTCGCGCAATTTGCTCCACCGGAGCCAGCGCGCGACCCACTAAAATAAAACCGCCGCCAACCGCCACCAGCCCAAGCAGTGGCACCCCGAGCAGAAGCGAGAACCGCACGTGGGACAATGTGGTTTCAATCGGCGACATCGGCCCGCCACTTTCGATAAGAAACCGACGGCCCTCACTCGCTTGCACAACTTTGACGGTTACCATGATGCGATTTCCGTCGTCGAGTGACTCCTTATGCGCGAAATTGGCATGCACAGCGTCGGCCGCCAATGGGCGCAAGCTGGAGGGATCAAAACTCGACGTCCGGCCCGACGCATAAAGCACGCTTCCATCCGGACGGGTGATGCGAATAAACCGATCGTAGTTCTCCGGGGCGTAGCGAGTCGCAATCTGATCTGCGACATAGCGTTCACCAGTCTTGGCGATGCCGCTCAAGAGCGATAGAGCGATCTGATCTGAGCGGCGAAAAAGCAACTGCGCCAGGCTGCTCTCCAGACAGCCTTGGAGGACCTGATAAAGCGCAACGCCGAACACCAGAAACGCGCCCGTCAGCAAACCGGCGTACCAGATAATCAGGCGGAATCGAATCGAATGGGGATTCATGTTTCGGCCTCATTGCTGATGGAGTATCCGACCCCGCGCACGGTTCGGATCAGCTTTTTCGGATACGGATCATCCACCTTGCTCCGCAAATGGCGCACATAGACGTCCACGATATTGGTGAGTCCTTGGAAACTTTCGTCCCAAACGTGTTCAATGATCATCGTCCGGGAAATGACTCTGCCCGCGTTTGCGGAAAGGTATTCCAGAAGGCTGTATTCCTTGGGCGTCAGCTCGATTCGTTTTCCGGCCCGCCTTGCCTGCTGCTTTTGACGGTCAATTTCCAAATCGCCGATCCGAACGAGGCTCGCGCGGTCAGGCGACCCACGACGCAACAGCGCCTTGACGCGAACCAGCAATTCATCGAAAGCGAATGGCTTGGTCAGGTAGTCATCGGCCCCCGCCTCGAAGTTTTCGACCTTTTCAGCGGTGTCGGCGCGCGCTGTCAGGACCAACACCGGCACTTGGGAACCGCGCCTCCGGATGCGTTTGAGAATCTCCAGACCGTTCAGGCCCGGCAGCATCAAATCGAGCACAACCAGATCATAATTGCAGGTGCTGGCCATCTCCCATCCGGCTTGGCCGTCGTTGACCACATCCACGGCGAACCGCTGGTCGCGCAAACCACGCCCAACAAACTCCGCCACCTTCCGTTCATCTTCGACTACCAGGATTCTCATATCGTCTGCTCTATCTGACGGCATCAACATTAAAACCCGCTGAAAAATACATTAAAATTTATTCAGAATCCCACGTTTTGTAGCGGCTGCTATGGGGTATTCACCCCATATACAGGTTGAATTTGCCGGCCTGAGAAGATTTTGTCAGAATGTTTGTCAGAGGAACGGGAAAAAGCGTTGGAATCCTCTTGCTTTCAAGAGCCGCAAGATTCAAGTTGCGTGATGGCTCTCGCCAATCCAGTTCATCGGCTGACCGAGGCGGAATACCTCGAAACGGAACGCCGCGCGGAATTCAAAAGTGAATTCCTCGACGGCGAGATGTTTGCCATGGCGGGAGGCACGAGTTCGCACAGTCTGATCACGTGCAATCTGATTCGTGACTTGGGCACGCGGCTTAAAGGGTGTCCTTGCGTGGTTTATAACTCGGATATGCGCATCAAGGTGCAGGCAGCCGGGTTGTACACTTACCCGGATGTTTCGGTCGCGTGCGGCCAGATTCAATTTGAAGACGACCACAAGGATACGTTCCTCAATCCAACCGTGATTATCGAGGTTCTTTCCGATTCCAACGAGGCTTACGACCGGGGCAGGAAATTTGGACTCTACCGGCAACTGCCATCGCTATGCGAGTGCCTGCTGGTGAGTCAACACGAACCGCACATTGAGCAGTATATCCGGCAGGATAGCGGTGAATGGTGGCTCCGCGACGTCGCGGGATTAAAGAGCGTGGTGTCCTTGCCGTCGCTCCGCATCACGACCGAGATGGCCGAAGTGTATTACAGCATCCAATTTCTGCCGCAAGGGATGTTGAGCGGTCAAGGATCGTAATTGAGGTACGGCCCCAGCCATTTCTCCACGCTCCGCAATTCCATTCCTTTGCGGCGGGCGTAGTCTTGCAATTGGTCGCGGTCAAGCTTGCCGACGGCGAAGTATTTGGATCGGGGGCTGGCGAAATAGAGTCCGCTGACGCTGCTGGCGGGCCACATGGCGCAACTTTCGGTCAGTTTGATGCCGGCGCTCTTTTCCGCGTCGAGCAGGTTCCATAACGTCTGCTTCTCGGTGTGGTCGGGGCAGGCGGGGTAGCCGGCGGCCGGGCGGATGCCGCGATATTGCTCTTCAATCAACTGCTCGATGGCGAGGTTTTCGTTCTTGCCGTAACCCCATTCTTCGCGGACGCGTTTGTGCAAATACTCGGCAAAAGCCTCGGCCAGACGGTCCGCCAGCGCTTCGGTCATAATCGCGTTGTAATCGTCGTGTTGCGACTTGAATTTCCCGGCCAGCTCGTCCACGCCAAGGCCGGTTGTCACGGCGAAGGCGCCGATGTAATCGCCGGCGGGCGCGATGAAATCGGCCAGGCACAGGTTCGGCTGGCCCTCGGGTTTCTCGATTTGCTGACGCAAAAAGTGGAACACCGTCATGGCCTCGCGGCGCGAATCATCGGCGAAAACCTCCACGTCGTCGCCAACCGCCCGGGCGGGGAAAAAGCCATAGACGCCGCGCGCTTCCAATAATTTCTCGTTGACAATCCGATGCAGCAGTTGCTGGCCGTCCCGGAAAAGTTCGGTGGCCTGCGGGCCGTGCTTTTCGTGCTTGAGAATCGCCGGATAGCGGCCGCGCAATTCCCAGGTGTGGAAAAAGGGCGACCAGTCAATGAACGGAACCAACTCCGCCAGAGGAACCGCCAGCGGGCGCGCGCCGGTAAAGTCCGGCGCCGCAATCTCCTCCGGTTTGAAATCGTGCCGTGGACGGCGGCGGCGCGCTTTCTCCAGCGACAGCAGCTTGGCGCGCTGGCCGGCATGTTGCCGGCGCGATTTTTCCTGCTCCTGCCGGTTCTTTTCTGCAAAGGCGGGTCTGGATTTCGGGTTGGCCAGGCTGCCCGCCACCCCGACGGCGCGGGAGGCATCCAGCACGTGGACGACAGGCTGGGAGTAATGCGGGGCGATCTTCACCGCCGTGTGCGCCTTGCTTGTGGTCGCGCCCCCAATCAGCAGCGGAATGGTGAAGCCTTCGCGTTGCAGCTCGCGGGCGACGTGTGCCATCTCGTCCAGCGACGGGGTGATCAACCCGCTCAGGCCGATCATATCCACGTTCCGCTCGCGGGCGGTCTGGAGGATTTTCTCGCACGGCACCATCACGCCGAGGTCAATGATCTCGTAGTTGTTGCAGGCCAGGACGACGCCGACAATATTCTTGCCGATGTCATGCACGTCGCCCTTGACGGTGGCCATCAGGATTTTGCCCTGGGCGCGGCTTTCGCCGCCGGCCCGCTTTTCCGCTTCCATGATGGGCAGCAGCCAGGCGACGGCCTTCTTCATGACGCGCGCGCTCTTGACCACCTGCGGCAGAAACATTTTGCCCGAACCAAACAGGTCGCCCACCACGCTCATGCCCGCCATGAGCGGCCCTTCAATGACAGAAAGCGGGCGGCCGATCTTCTTGAGCGCCTCCTCGGTGTCGGCCTCGATGAAATCCACGATGCCCTTGACCAGCGCGTGTTGGAGCCGCTGTTCGACGGCGCCTTTGCGCCATTCGTCTTCCACCACGTCAGCCTTGTCCTTTTGTTTGACCGTGTCGGCGAACTTGACCAGGCGTTCGGTGGCGTCGGGGCGGCGGTTGAGCAGCACGTCCTCCACCAAGGCGAGCAGGTCCTTGGGGACCTCGGCGTAAATGCCGAGCATGCCAGCGTTGACGATGCCCATGTCCAGCCCGGCCTGGATGGCGTGGTAGAGGAAAGCGGTGTGCATCGCCTCGCGCACCAGATTGTTGCCGCGAAAGGAAAAGGAAATGTTGCTCACGCCGCCGCTGACTTTGGCCCGCGGCAGATTCCGCTTGATCCAGCGCGTGGCCTCGATGAAATCCACCGCGTAATTATTGTGCTCCTCCATGCCGGTGGCCACGGTCAGGATGTTAGGGTCAAAGATGATGTCCTCCGGCGGAAAACCGACCTGTTCGGTCAGAATCTTGTAAGAACGGGCGCAGATGTCCTTGCGGCGCTGCAAGGAGTCGGCCTGGCCTTTTTCGTCAAAGGCCATAACGACCACGGCCGCGCCGTAGCGGCGGACCAGCCTGGCCTGTTGCACGAACTTCGCCTCCCCTTCCTTGAGGCTGATGGAGTTGACCACCGCCTTGCCCTGCACGCACTTCAAGCCGGCCTCGATCACCGGCCAGCGCGAACTGTCAATCATCACCGGCACGCGGGCGATGTCCGGTTCCGAGCCGATCAGGTTGAGGAAATGCGTCATGGCTTTGACGCCATCGAGCATCCCTTCATCCATGTTGATATCAATGATCTGCGCGCCGTTGAGGACTTGCTGCCGCGCCACCGCCAACGCTTCCTCATATTGGCCGGCCAGGATCAGCTTGGAGAACTTGGGCGAGCCGGTGACGTTGGTGCGCTCGCCGATGTTGATAAAATTAGTGTCCGGCCGGACGGTCAGCGCCTCCAAGCCGCTGAGGCGCAGCCAAGGCTCGATCTTGGGCGGCACGCGCGGTGGGAACTTTCCGGCGGCCCGCGCCAGCGCCCGGATGTGCGCCGGGGTCGTGCCGCAACAGCCGCCCACGATGTTCAGCCAGCCGGCGGCGGCCCAATCCGCCAATTGCGGGGCCATGCTTTCGGGCGTTTCGGGGAAGCCGGTGGGCAGCATCGGGTTGGGCAGGCCGGCGTTGGGGTAGGCGCTGAGGTAAACCGGCGCCAGGCCCGAAAGCTCCTCAATGAACGGCCTCATTTCCCTCGGCCCCAGGGCGCAATTGATGCCGATGCTTAACAACGGAAAATGCGAAACCGAGTTCCAATAAGCCTCCACCGTTTGCCCGGAAAGGGTGCGTCCGCTCAAGTCGGTAATGGTGAAGGAGAGCATGACCGGCACGCGCGGCACTTCGTCGAACAGCCTGGCGATGGCGAAGAGCGCCGCCTTGGAATTGAGCGAGTCGAAGACCGTTTCGACCAGCAACACGTCCGCGCCCCCTTCCAACAGTCCGCGCGCCTGCTCGTAGTAGGCCGCGGCCAATTGATCGTAAGTGACGCCGCGGGCGGCGGGGTTGTTGACATCGCCGGAAATCGAGGCCGTTTTATTGGTCGGACCGAGCGCGCCGGCCACGATACATAGGCGGCCCGGTTCAGCCGCCATGACCGCCTCGGCGGCGGCGCGGGCATTCCTGGCCCCGGCCACGTTCAATTCATGCGCCAGCGATTCCATTCCATAATCCGACATGGAGATGCGGGTGCTGTTGAACGTGTTGGTTTCGATGATGTCCGCGCCTGCCTGGAGGTACTGGCGGTGGATTTCCTGAATCACTTCAGGCCGGGTCAGACTGAGCAAATCATTGTTGCCCCGCACGTCGCGGGGCCAATCTTTGAACCGCTCCCCGCGATAGTCCGCCTCCTGCAGCCGATAGGTCTGGATCATGGTGCCCATGGCCCCGTCGAGAATGACAATGCGTTGGCGCAGCAAGCGCCGCAGCGCGTCGGTCCGTTTCTTCGATGCTTCGTGTTTCTCGTCCATGACGCGAGGACTATAAAGCAAGCGGACCGCCATTGCCAATCTAAAAATCAATATATCTTGATATGAAGATATGAAGGCGGCAAAAACAGCCTTCCCGCGGGAGATTCAGCCAGATTGCAAGGGTGCTCAAACGACGCTGCCAAACGGGGCTGGGACAAAGGAAAAGGCAGGAAGGACAATGTTGCGGGGGATCTCTGCCCCAAGGGGCGAGGCAAGAGGTTTTGAAGCGGGACAAATCGTAGCCAAACTGGACACATTTCAGGTCCAGCCCATCATCGAAGCGAGCCGCCCGGCTTAATCTTCGAAATGGGGGGCGCCGAAATGGAAACCGGTCGCATCTTCATAACCTTCGGGCGCTGCCGCCTCGGCGGTGGCGCGGATCTTGGCGGCGATGGCCGCGATAGCCAGCGATGCCATAGCCAGAAGTGAAACAGATGTCTTATTCACGGTCACGGTGCTTATAGTATGATCCATAACCGAGTTCAGAGCATTCACCATGCCAATGGGTATGGATGCCGCCGTACACTCTCAAAAAGCTCTGGCTATGGGTGAGTTTACGTATAAGGCGTGCCGGTAAAAGACAGTGTCAACATGCGATTGTCTCATCTTTGGACACTTGGCCTGGATTTCGGGTCGTGTGGCCATTTTATGCCACATGACGAACTGAAAGAGTTGCTCTAAGATGCCCCCATGTTCAACAACTTCAACTGTCGGCCGTGGCATCGGCGCCTGTTGTCCAGAGGTCTGGTGACCCTGGTAAAACAATAAAAATGAAGGAAATCCTTGTCTATGAAAAATCCATTCAAAATGAAAAACACATTGTCTCGCCTGCTCCTGGCAGCTTCATTGCCTGTCATTCTTCAAACCGCATCCGCGCAAGTTCTCCTGACGGATAATTTTACGGTCGATGCCAATAAAAACGATCCTAATTATGAACTTGGAAACGGTCGTCAGACTGGCACACAGATGCTCTCCGATTATCGTTCCGGCGGCAGCCAACATCAGCTCGGTAATCCTGGGACGTTCGTCGGCCAACCCGGGGGGGCCACCAACAGCCACTATCTGCTCCTTGCCTTCACCGCGGGTGTGCAGAATAATACCGACGTCGCTTCGGCGGCAACCGGGCCTCTGGTCGTCAGTTTCGACATGTATTTTCACAGCGACGGCAATCCCTACGGAGGTGATCCAAGCGACTGGGGCGCGTTTTCATTGCGGGCAAATAGGAGCGATGGTTTTCCGGTGGCTCAGGCAGGTGAATTCGGTTTTCTGACACGATATGACGGCCGTATGCAGGTGTTCCAAAACGGTGGCAGTATCGAGCCCAGTGCCTGGGACGCGCTTGGTTTCGCGACGAATGATAGTTGGACGTTGATCTTCACTGATACGACGACTGGAACTAACTCCGCCTTCATAGGGCTTGGATCGCAAGTTACGATTGTGAATGGCACGAACACGCTGGGCACGATCGTCTTGAGTCAGTTGAACAGCTCTGGACTTTACCCTGGCTTCGACCAAAATGCCAACATGTTTGTCGGCGTGGCGAACTTTTCCATGGCGGTGACACCGCCAACGATCGCCTCCAACTTGAGCTTTGAGCTGAACGCGGTTTCACCTGGCGAGAGTTCCCCGGTCGTTCCTGCCGGCTGGCTTCCATTCAATAAGGCGGACGGCGCGGATATTGGCTCGGAGAACGCGGGCGGCACTGACTACACTGTTTACAATCCACTTGCCGCCCCGGCAGACGGCAACCAGTTTTGCTACATCAACATGTTCAGTGACGGTGTGACCGGCGGCATCTATCAGGACATGGGTCCTATGCAAACCAATACCATTTATACGCTGACGGTGGCGATTGGCTCCCGCGACGATATGCAATGCTCGCCCGGAATTATTTCGCTTGTCAACGGCACTGATAACACCGGTTTAGTCTTGGCCACTGGCGGCGGGCTTCCGGCCTCGCAAGACACCTGGCAGGATTATAGTGTGTCATTCACCAACGGAGCTGCGCTCAGTGGAGATCTGACCATTGTGCTCTCGGTCGTCGGCGCTTCAACCATTCAGGCGGATTTTGACAATGTGATCCTGACCGCAACGCCAGTCATTGGCGCCATCGCCCCGATGCTGTTGGTGGATAACAAGCCGATCCGGTCGGAAGTGACCACGGGCGGCCCGGTGAGCCTGTCGGTTACCGCCAATGGTTCCCTGCCGTTGTACTATCAATGGTTCAATCAGGACGGCCCGATCAGCGGCGCGACCAGCGCCAGTTACTCGTTCAGCGCCGTCGCCGGCACTAACGAGTATTATGTTCAGGTGACCAATTCCGGCGGCTCCATAACCAGTTCCATCGCGGTCGTCTTTAGCGCCACGAACATTGTCACCGTCAACAACTTCAGCTTTGAGAATGGCACCACTGGCAGCGGTTTCATCGTGCTCCCGTTGTCGTGGACACCCTTCAATGATAATAATTTCTGCACTGTGTCTAGCGGCGGCTATTCTGTTACCAATCCGCTGGCCTCCCCGGCTGACGGAAACGACTTCTTCGCCATCAATGAAGGCCCCGGTGATCCGACGGGCGGCATCTATCAGGATGTGGGCGCTTTGCTGCCCAACACCACCTATACGTTGACGGTCGCGATCGGACTGCCTTTAAGTGACGAGGGAAGTTCGATTGGCTCGCCAGGAATTATCTCGCTCATTAACGGCGCCAATAATACCGGCACGGTATTGGCCACCACGAACGGGCTGCCATCCACTTATGACGCCTGGCAGGACATTTCTGTGAGTTTCACCACTGGCAGCGCGGTCAGCGGGGATCTTACCATTGCACTGTCCGTCGCCGGCGCCTCAAGCTACCAGGCGGAGTTTGACAATGTGCGGCTGACCGCAGCGGCGGTGGTTGGTCCCGTCCCTCCGAGGCTGTTGGCCGATGTCGAGCCGATCCGGTCCGAAGTCACCACGGGGGGGCCGCTAACCTTGTCGGTCACCGCCAATGGTTCCCCGCTGCTATATCAATGGTTCAATCAGAACGGCCCGATCAGCGGCGCGACCAGCGCCAGTTACTCGTTCAACGCCGTCGCCGGCACCAACCAGTATTATGTTGAGGTGACCAATTCCGCCGGCTCCGTAACCAGTTCCACCGCGGTCGTGTTTAGCGCCACGAACATTGTCACCGTCAACAACTTCAGTTTTGAGAATGGGACCACGGGCAGCGGTCTCATTGTGCTCCCGGTGTCGTGGACACCCTTCAATGACAATAATTTCTGCACTGTGTCTAGCGGCAGCTATTCTATTACCAATCCGCTGGCCCTCCCGGCTGACGGAAATGACTTCTTCGCCATCAATGAAGGCCCCGGTGATCCGACGGGCGGCATCTATCAGGATGTGGGCGCTTTGCTGCCCAACACCATCTATACGTTGACGGTCGCGATCGGACTGCCTTTAAGTGACGAGGGAAGTCCGATTGGCTCGCCAGGAATTATCTCGCTCATTAACGGCGCCAATAATACCGGCACGGTATTGGCCACCACGAACGGCCTGCCATCCACTTATGACGCCTGGCAGGATATTTCCGTGAGTTTCACCACTGGCAGCACAGTCAGCGGGGATCTTACCATTGCACTGTCCGTCGCCGGCGCCTCAAGCTACCAGGCGGAGTTTGACGATGTGATCCTGACCAAAGCGGCGATGGTTGGTCCCGTCGCACCGACGCTGTTGGCCGATGTCGAGCCGATCCGGTCGGAAGTCACCACGGGCGGGCCGGTGAGCTTGTCGGTCACCGCCAATGGTTCCCTGCTGCAATATCAATGGTTCAATCAGAACGGCCCGATCAGCGGCGCGACCAGCGCCAGCTACTCGTTCAACGCCGTCGCCGGCACCAACCAGTATTATGTTGAGGTGACCAATTCCGCCGGCTCCGTAACCAGTTCCACCGCGGTCGTGTTTAGCGCCCCGAATTTTGTCACCGTCAAAAACTTCAGCTTTGAGAATGGCACCACGGGCAGCGGTCTCATCGTGCTTCCGGTGTCGTGGGCACCCTTCTATGATAATAACTTCTGCACCGTCTCAAGCGGCGGCTATTCTGTTACCAATCCGCTCGCCCTCCCGGCTGACGGAAATGACTTCTTCGCCATCAATGAAGGCCCCGGTGATCCGACGGGCGGCATCTATCAGGATGTGGGCGCTTTGCAGCCCAACACCATCTATACGTTGACGGTCGCGATTGGACTACCTTTAAGTGACGAGGGAAGTGCGATCGGCTCGCCAGGAATCATTACACTCATCAACGGCGCCAATAATACCGGCAAGGTATTGGCCACCACGAGCGGGCTGCCATCCACTTATGACGCCTGGCAGGACTTTTCCGTGAGCTTTACCACCGGGGCGTCGGTCAGCGGGGATCTTACCATTGCGCTGTCCGTCGCCGGCGCCTCAAGCTACCAGGCGGAGTTTGACAACGTGCAACTGACCGCAACCCCTCTCCTTCAGATTGGAGCCACGGTTTCGGGCGGCAACCTGATTCTGACGGGCGTCGGCGGCACGGCGGGCGGCGGCTACACGGTGTTAAGCTCCACCAATCTGGCGGTCCCCTCGGACTGGATAACCAATGGCACGGGTGTCTTCAGCGGCACTGGCGCCTTCTCCTACAGTATCCCAGTCACCAATTCCGTGCCCGCAGTATTCTACCTATTGCAGGTCCCGTAAGTTTGGTTTAAGGACAAAACGCCAAGAGCCCGGGGACGCAGGTCCCCGGGCTTTTGGTTCCACACAACACATTGACTGGAGAATGCTCCACTCTCCAGCCAACATGTTAAGTCGAAGGAATGGATCATTATGGGACGAAAGATGTTCTGGCAGGCGAGTGTCGTGCTTTTCCTATGCCTGGCGGCAGTCGGTTCGCGGCGGGCGTCCGCCGCCGTCGTGATGAACTACGGAGCCGATGGCAATGATTACTTTCAGTTTACCACTCCTTCCATGTCGAGATGCCGTAAGCCCGGCACATGAAACGATTTTATCAGAATTGCATTGGGTTGACGCTGGTTATCATGCTGCCCTTTTCGGCGGCAGCCCAGGGCATTTTTCCAACCAATCTCCAGTGTGAATCAAAATCCAATCCCATTGGCCTGAGCGAAACCAGCCCAAGGTTGAGCTGGCAGGAGGTGGCGTCCGTGGCGGGGGCGCGCGGGCAATACCAGACCGCCTATCAGATTCAGGTTGCAAGTTCGCCACAAGTGCTGGCCAACAACGAGGGGGATTTGTGGGACACCGGCCAGGTGGCGACGAACCGGACGGCGCAAATTCCCTATGCCGGTTCCGCGCTCACATCCCATAAGGCTTGTTATTGGCACGCGCGGGTTTGGGACGGGAATGGCCAGCCCTCGGCCTGGAGTGGGCCTGCCTCATGGACCATGGGCCTGCTGACGACGGGCGAATGGACCGCCCGATGGATCGGACGCGATGACGGTCCGGCCTGGAATGCCAGCTCCACTTTCCTGGATGCGCGGTGGATTTGGTATCCCGAGGGCAATCCCACTGTCAGCGCCCCGGTGGCCACGCGCTGGTTTCGCAAAACCTTCACCGTGCCAAGCGGACAGACCGTCGCCCAAGCGGTCGCCACCATGGCGGGCGACAACATGTTCACGTTGTATGTCAATGGGCAGATCGCGTTGTCGGTGGAGAACCCAAACTATTGGCAGCAGTATGGCCAGGCGGACATTTCGGCTTTCCTGGTCTCTGGCACGAATGTCCTTGCCGTGGCCGTGACCAATACCGGGACCAGTCCGAACCCCGCCGGTTTGATTGGCTCGTTCGATCTGACCTACGGCAACGGTCTGACCAACAGCTTTCAAACGGACGGCACATGGATTTCGGCCAATACACTTTATGCGGATTGGAATCAAACCAATTTTTCCTTCACCGGTTGGACGAACGCGATGGTTCTCGGAGCCTATGGCATCTCGCCGTGGAATGATTTCGCGAAGACCTATCTCGCCGCGACCCACGTGCGGAAGGATTTCACCCTGTCCTCGCTGCCGCCGCGCGCCCTTCTCTTTGTGACCGGCCAGGGGCTGGTGGAACCGCACTTGAATGGCGCGAAAGTGGGTCACGATTACTTTGTGCCCGGATGGACTGACTACAGCCAGCGGCTTTATTATGTCACGTATGATGTCACGTCATTGCTGCAAGAGGGATCCAACACCCTGGGAGCGATCCTGGGCGACGGTTGGTATCGCGGCAATTGCGCTTATGACGGCCAGGACTATTACGGCACGACCACACGGCTGCTGGCGCAGCTTTACCTGTTATACACCAACGCCACTCAGGTCATTGCCAGCGACTCGTCCTGGCAGGCGGCCTTTGGCCCCATCCTTCAATGCGACAATGAGGCCGGCGAATCCTATGATGCCCGGCTGGAAATACCCGGCTGGGACAGCCCCGGATTCAGCAATGCCTCCTGGACGCCGGTGACGACGGGCGCGCAAATCTCGCCCACGATTCAGGCCTATCCCGCGGAAACCGTGCAAACAAACCAGGCCCTGGCGCCGGTGGCCATCACTCAACCACAACCCGGTCTCTATGTGGTGGATTTCGGGCAGAACATCGCGGGTTGGGCGCGCCTGCAAGTGGCTGGCCAACCAGCCGGAAGGCGCATCGTCATGCGTTTTGGAGAAAGTCTCAACCCGGATGGAACCGTCTTCCGGGACAACCTGCGCACGGCTCTGGCGATGGACACTTACCTCTGCAAAGGCGGAGGAGTCGAAACATGGGAGCCGGCCTTCACCTACCACGGCTTTCAGTATCTGGAAGTGCAAGGCTTGACCGAAGCTCCGACGGCCAGCACGTTCACCGCCATAACGGTTCAGGCCGGCCTGTCAACCGCCGGTTGGTTCCAATGCTCCAATGACCAGATCAACCACATCTACTCCAACATGCTCTGGTCCGTGCGCGATAATTACCTGGCCGTTCCAACCGACTGTCCGCAACGGGACGAACGGGCGGGCTGGTGCGACGGAATTGAAATCATGGGCACGGGCATGTTTAACATGCAGGCGGAAAGTTTCTTCAATAAATGGTGTCAGGACATTGTGGATACCAGAGCACGGGCGACCGAGTCCGATTTTGGTCAGCAAGCGCCGCTGGTCAGTGATACCGGATTCAGCGCCGGCTGGCAGGATTCGGTCGTGTTTGTTCCCTATTGGCTCTATCAGACTTACGGCGACCTGCGGCCAGCCCAACGGTTTTACACGAACATGGCCAATCACCTGGCTTATTATGCCGCCCATGCGAGCAGTTACGTCGGACCCGACGGCGGTTACGGCGACTGGGTGGCGGTGGATGATTCGACGCCCCTGAACCTGATCTCGACGGCCTTTTACGCCGAGTGCGCCAGTATGATGGCCCAGATGGCGCAAGCGTTGGGCTATGCCTCGGACGCGGCCAACGATGGCCTGCTCTTTACCAACATCTGTTCTGCCTTCCAGTCCAATTTTGTCGCCAGCGACGGCACGGTGGGATCGGGGTCGCAAGGCGGTTACGCGCTGGCGCTGGGATTCAATCTCCTGACTCCGGCCCAGAGCGCCCGGGCGACGAACAAGCTGGCGGGGGCGGTCAGCGCGCAAAACGGCAATCCCTCCACGGGCATGGTGACCACGCACCTCCTGCTGCCGGCCCTGACCAGCATTGGCCGCAGCGACCTCGCTTACCAAATGCTGGCAAAAACGGATTATCCCTCCTGGGGCTACGAGATCAACATGGGCGCCACCACCATTTGGGAATTATGGGACAGCTTCAACGCTGACGGCACGGTGGACACCAGTCTCGATGGCATGAATTCCCTCAATCACGCGAATTTTGGAACCTGCGCGGAGTGGTTCTACCGGGACATTCTCGGCCTTGGCCAATTGGCGCCGGGCTTTGCGAAAATCCTCATCCGTCCGCAGCCTGGCGGCGGTTTGACTTCGGCGCAAGGATACTACGATTCCATTCATGGTCCCATCTCGAATGCATGGACCCGGAACGGCAGCACGTTCAACATGACCGTGGCGATTCCGCCAAACACGACGGCGCAAATCTATGTGCCCACCACGAATGCCGGCGCCATCACCGAAAGCGGCGCGCCGGCGGCCAGCTCGCCCGGCGTGACCTATCTCGGTGTTTCCAACAACGCGGCCATCTATGCTGTCGGCTCCGGCACTTATTTTTTCTCATCACCCTTTTCCATGCCAGCCACTGTCAACAACTCCAGCTTTGAGCTGGATGTGGCTTCCATGGGCGGAGTGGCGCAAGCCATCCCGACTGACTGGACTGCCTTTAACGAGCTTGCGTCTGGCGATATCGGTTCACAGAGAGCGGGGGGAACTGATTATACCGTCTTCGATCCACTTGCCGCCCCGGCATCTGGCAACCAGTATTGCTACGTCAATATGTTCAATCCAGGCGTTCCGGGCGGCATTTATCAGGACGTGGGGGCCTTGCAGGCCAACACCACCTATACTCTGACCGTCGCGATCGGGTCACGGGCCGATCGTATTAACTCCCCTGGAATTATTTCGCTGGTCAACGGCACGGATGACACCGGCACGGTATTGGCCGCCGGGGGAGGGCTTCCCGTCACACGGAATAGCTGGCAGGACTATACGGCAAGCTTCACCACCGGAGCTGCGGTCAGCGGGGATCTCACCATGATGCTTTCCGTGATCGGCGCCGGAACGATTCAGGCGGATTTTGACAATGTGCGACTGACCGCGGCGGCGGTTCCGGTGGCGCCGGCGCTTGGAACGCCCGCGGTTTCGGGTGGCTATTTGATCCTGACGGGCGCCGGCGGCACGCCCAACCAGCCCTACACTTGGTTAAGCACGACCAATCTGGCGGGGCCGCTGCCGGACTGGATAACCAACTCCACGGGAGTCCTTAGCCCCACCGGCGCGTGCTCCAACGCCATTCCCCTGAGCGCGCCGGCGCAATTCTTCAAGTTGCGGCTTCCGTAATCCTTAATTAGTGTCTGGCAGGGAACTTCCTTTGGAGGCACTTTCACTCGGAAATTGTGACGATTTATTTGAATGAAATCCGCGAATGTTAGTCAATAAGAGTGACCGTTTGGCGTGTTTGCCGGGCTAG
>Ga0224555_1002411_pt1 | contig 22033 bp, 23 predicted proteins | sample 714S23034metaG_FD_180687 | JGI IMG/M metagenome (GOLD analysis project Ga0224555, IMG submission 180687) | Peat soil microbial communities from Stordalen Mire, Sweden - 717 S2 30-34 | ecosystem: Environmental > Terrestrial > Soil > Wetlands > Peat | place: Sweden: Norrbotten County, Stordalen...
AACGGCTTGGCCGCATTCGGCCCGTTGTTGTGGATCGAGCGCGCCACCATCTCCTTGCCCGTGCCGCTCTCGCCCAATATCAGCACCGGATGGGTCGAGTGCGCCACCTTCGACAGGATCCGGTAGACCTTCTCCATCTCCGGCGAGCTGCCGATCAGGCCGCCCATGTCCTGCTGTGCGCGCAGCCGCGACGGAACAGAACAGGAATGGCAATCCGGGGTGGATACCTCTCCTGATTCGTTTCCGATCTCCATCCTCTCCGTCGAAGCCGCCGCTGGTCTCTGCAAACTCACTGGCATAGCCGGGCTCACGAGACCCCCAACAGCATCAACTCCGGCTATCCGCGCTCCAGCCCCGAAAGAGGAACCCATATCCGCCGCTTTCGAGCTGGCGTTCTCGGCGAGGCCGTCAGCTCCCTCCTGCGAAAGCAACTGAGTCAAATGCTCAATCAGCGCCTCGCTGCGTGTGTCCAGAAGACGCAACTCCTCCACGTAGCTGCGGTGCTCCGGCTTGAGCACATCCGGCATCGACAGCAGGTCGCAGTAGAGTTCGATCCCGCCCATCAGGTTGCGCGCATCGTGCAGTAGTCTTTTACCCTCACCTGCTGCCGGGCATGGCTGCGACCGGCGCAGGCCGGGTCGCCCCAATAATCTCGTGGGAATTGGTGTTACGACGCCGAGCACTGCCCCGCTCGGAAGACTAGTCGCTGCGGCGTGAATCGGCGGAAGCTGCGTGAATGTTCCAGAACAGCTATATCTCTCAGGGGCGGTGGAACTCTGTTTTGCCCGCACGGATCAGTACTCCAGTAAGGAATGGTCTGCTTCCCTCCTGTTCCGGAGAGTTAGGTGTAAACGTTATAATCTGACGATGCTCTAACCTGGGATAAACATAAGTAACCAATCATGGAATTCCAGCCGGGGACCGGCTAGGCCTGTCCCGGCAACCACTTTAGTTACAAGACGATTGGTTTGTAGAACATATACGCAGTCGTGGTACCTAAAACGACACCGAGCAATTCCCATTTTGGGAAATCTATGAATTGACCGCCCCTGCTTGTTCGCGGGCACCCTTCTAAACCCCATTCCATTTCTTCCGTCCAATCGCCCGTAACGCACCCGCACGATTCAGCGCCTTCGAAACCCACGCAAGCTTAGGTCTTTCCGATGCAGTTCTAAGAAAAGCTACGGGACCTCGAGGCAGATCTAACTCTTGTGTTGCGTATGAGTTGAACTTCTGCGCAGGTGGATAATCAACATAGTATAAACTAGTCGAATATGCCTGATCACAAGGACATCCAGAAATTGCTATTACGGATGGTTCAGTTGATAGTGGACCACCCCGAGAACGTTGCGATTGAAGCTGTTCACGAAGATGAAGATAATATCTCAATATTCCGAATCAAAGTGAACCCTCTGGATGTCGGAGAGGTCATCGGCAGACAGGCCCGAAACGTCCATTCTCTACGCATTCTCGCGGGTGCAATGGGGATGAAGCTCCGGTGGCGCTATCTAGTCGAGATCGATGAAGATGTCCGGTCGGAATTGCCTATCCTCACGACCGAAAAACCATCATCATTGATCAGCGTATCGTGTTGAAACTGGTTCAGGTATTCAAGTTGTGTCTTGTACCGTACAGCATCCGCAGGAGTTCGATGTATCTGCTCATCCAAATATAGGACATCCGTCGCGCCTTCAGAGAACCCAATTTCCTTCATTACCGTGCCATCGAGCTCAGGAAGACTAACGACGTCGACGCTTGGTCTCGAATACATCTGGGGAATAAGAGGCTCTAGCGTGACAATATAGCTTGCCCTTGTTTGATCACTAACGGCAGCTCGTACTACAGTGAGCGACGGCTCGATCCTCATTCGAAACTCATCCTCCACCACGTCCTCTCTGAAGCGAGTGGTTGCAAGAAAGCTCACCCCTGCAACCACCACCAAGGTGCAGGCCGCAATCCTGTTGTACAGGACTCTGTGGCCCACGTAGGATCGCGTGCGTTGGACCCATCCGAACAGAGATGCCGACCCAAGCCCGGCCAGAATTGACCACATGCTCATGAGACTCATCGAGAAACGCAAAGCCGCACGAGGATCGGTGTTACCAGATTGCATCTCATAGTAACTACGGATATGAAATGCATAGAGAAGAACATAGGCGGTAAATAGCAGGAGCGGAAAAAGCGCAAGGGATCGTTTGCGCCCTGCGACGGCAGCTCCAATGAGCACAAGAATGGCAGCGCCCCCGTACCAATTAGCAACGAGGAACGAGCGCAAAAACACGGGAAGGAGCCGGATCAGTTCACCGGACGTGATCGGAAACTTGTTCAGCAGTACGGTCTCGCTGCCCATGGATTGAAAGAGCTTCATCTGAAGGCTAAAGATAAAGGCTACGAGCGAGCCGAGTACAATCCACCAGGCATTGCGAATTGGGGAGAGCTGCGAGCGCTTGTTAAAGAACTGCACGAGGAACACAATCACCGGCAGGACCATTGCAAGGAGGATATTCTCGCGCTTTACGGTGAGCGAGAATAGCAGTGTCGTGGTAAATGCGCACCATGTCACGAGCGGATGCCAACGGCTACTGTGCTCTGGCCGCGCAAACGCGTAGCGCAAGCACCACCATAGCGCGAGACTCATGCACCCGTTCGAGACCGGCTCAGCTGATGTTTCAAGACCCCACACGGCGAATACGGGCGTTATGGCGAAGATGAGCGCCGCGCTCGCGGCGGCGATCACATTATCGGCGATAACCATGCACAGGAGAAAGATGAGGATGTCCGCGAAGCACGCGCACACGACGTTCGCTATCGAGCCGACGGACGGTCGGTATCCAAGAATGTTGGAGAACACGGAGATGATGTACGGGTATCCGATCAAATGCTCTGGAAAGTTGTCGGATTGCTTGCACGAGGTTAGGCTGCCGACTGCGCATACATTGATCGAATATGGGAGCGTGGCTCCGCTTGGCTTGATTTGCAGATGTTCGGCCATCTGGCGGCCAGCAACCGTGTACACATAGGAGTCTTCGTACTCCGTCCCGTGGAAGAATCCCCCTTCCGTTGGAATGCGCCAAAGCACCACCAGAGCGACACAAACAAGCATCGGCTTCCAATGGGTCTTCAGAAGCGAGTGCAAGTACCGATCCGTCAAAAAACAAGTGAGTGAGGTGAGGGCGCTCGCCCAGAGAAGGATTTTCACAACCCCGAGCGCATCCGATTGCATCAACCAAATAGCCATTCGATTCCTGAGGGTGAGCCCTGATATGGATACAAGTCATTACGTATCAATTGTTTACTATCGTTTGTTTCGTTGCCAAAGGTTTCAATTGTTTGCCAGAGCAATCGGTGCGGCGTACCAACCAAAAATATAGCGATTACGGGCAGGTCTTGGTATAGAATTCCTATCATTCGGTGATTTTGAATCGAGGGGTATACATATGCAGAGCGACAAGAAGATGTTTCTCAGTGGCATCGTGGCGAAGTTGGCTGTTCTTGTAGGCGGCGCAATCGCCGCGACGGGTGCGAATGCCATGCCCGTTACCGCTGCTGTGCCCCACCCCGAGACAAACACCATATCTTCGCCAAGCGCTACGGCCCAGAAGACGCTGGCTCCGAAGCTCATCCTGAAGCAACAAAATGAGAGCTTTAAGGTGATTGCCGATCATTCGTCGCACTCATCGCATTCGTCACACTCTTCCCATTCTTCACACTCTTCCAGCGCTTACTGACGATGGATCAGTCCGAGAGCATATGCACGCCCGACGCACCCCGCGCGGTCGTTGAGATTGACCGATCCATGGTTAGCGCCGAGGCGCTGCTCAAAACATGCTACTGGTTCACGCGGGATTTCGTCTGCGAGATACGCAATCGGAACGAACACGTCGCGGAGGTTTTTCTGACCCCGCGAAATCCCGCCTCTGCTTTCGAACTTGCCTCAGCGAAAAACGCCTTTACAACGAGCGCAATGGACTTTGCGCTGCGCGAAAAGATCGAAGCAAAGACCTCCGGAATACGCGATCTCCTTCTCGCGAAGGCATTCTCGGAGTCCGGCGTTTTGGAGGACCTGCCTGAAGGCGTGTTCGGCGACACTGTCGAAGAAATGAAGCCAGGCGGCATGTTCAAGATTCTGAGCAATCCTAAACATTGACGGAAGATGAACTATGGCCCGCGTTTTCTATCCGATTGAACGGTTCGCTCCCGTACCGCCAACGTTTCACCTGCTCCCATTCCGATTCACTCGTTTGAACGGCAAGGAGCTTTTGGTAAACGAAGCGGGCGAGTTCCTCTTTGTTCCGGCCGGAACGGTCCAGCGTCTCACGAACGAACAACTTGATACGAATACCGAGCTGTACCGGGACCTCAAGGCGAAGCATTTTGTCTATGACGAGTCGTCGTCTCCGCTGCTCGACATATTAGCAACCAAAGTGCGGACGAAGTATGACCACATCTGCGGCGGAACCAAGCTGCACATTTTTGTGGTGACCCTTCGCTGCGAACATTCCTGCGAATACTGCCAGGTATCCCGACAGACGGAGACTCGTGGCGAATTCGATATGAGCACCTCCACGGCGGACCGTGCCATCGCTATGATGATGGACAGTCCCGCCCGCGCCGTGACGCTTGAGATTCAAGGCGGAGAGCCGTTGCTCGCTTTTGACGTGATTCAATACATCATTCCGAGAGCCCAGAGGCAGGCGCTTGAAAAAGGGAAGGATCTCGATATCGTTGTCTGCACTAACCTTGCGTGTGTGACAGATGACATTCTGAAGTATTTCCGCGATGAAGGCGTGAAAGTCTCTACATCTCTTGATGGCCCGGCATTCTTGCACAACAAGAACAGACCTCGTCCCGGAGGCAATAGTTACGAAAAGGCCATCGAAGGAATCGAGCGGAGCCGCGCGATTCTCGGCATGGAGAGCGTCGCCGCACTCATGACTACAACTGCAGCCTCACTCGACTATGCCGCTGAGATCGTCGATGAATATGTGCGCTGTGACTTCCATTCGATATTCTTGAGGCCAATCAGCCCCTACGGGTTCGCCATCAAGACGCGCCATCGTACGGGATACGAGATGGGCCGCTTTCTTGAGTTTTATAAGCAGGGCCTGGCGCACATCCTCAAGGTCAATCGGGGCGGATACCGCATCGCTGAAGTTTATACGCAGATTCTTCTTACCAAGATCCTGACTCCTCATGGGACACGGTACGTTGACATGCAATCGCCCGCCGGTGAGGCGTGGAACGTGTTGGTCTATAACTACGACGGCGATGTCTATGCATCTGACGAGTCACGGATGTTGGCCGAGATGAACGACTTTACATTCCGCCTCGGGAACGTGCATAAGGATACGCGTCGCACGATCTTTACCGGCGATGCCGCGCTTCAATTGTTTCAGGCGTCCTGCAATCAGGCGCTGGCTGGCTGCTCCGACTGCGCGTTCCAGTCGTACTGTGCCGCTGACCCGGTATACCATCACGCGACGCAAGGCGACATGTACGGCAATCGACCTACCAGCGGATTCTGCGCTCGGAACATGGAAGTCATCAAGCAACTGTTCTCCATCATTGAAGAAAACGATCGTGAGACCATGCGTATTCTGTGGTCATGGGTCACCGGCGAGAGTGTGAGAAACGAGGTGGTCGAATGCGCTTGACCACCATGGGAGTAGCGGGCAACTTCGAAACAAGCATCGTCGGTATCCTTACGGCGGAAAGCCTGCCGCCCGACCAGCGCACAAAAAGAATCCGTTTTCTTGCGCCGTGCGACGCCTCCGATGACGAAAACCTGTCGGGATACCGGGCGCTTCTTTCTCATGATGAATTGCAGAGTGTCCCCAACATGCCCTTCGTCCATCGCCTCCGGGAATCCGATCACTTGAAAGACGGGGATATCGTCGTGCTGGAGGGGAACGCGGGCCTTGTTCGCTCACTGTACCGTCCCTACGAGCAGCATCATCATCTGTTTGTCACCGAACGATGCAACAGCAACTGCCTTATGTGCTCGCAGCCGCCGAAGGATAGGGATGATGTCGATGCCCTGACGGCGCGAAATCTGGAATTGATAAATCTGATAACACCACATCCTCCATATCTGACCATCACCGGCGGAGAACCCACGCTCCTTGGCGACAACCTCTTCACGCTGATTTCTCAGTTGAAACTGTCGATGCCGGAAACAGAACTGCACATACTCACCAACGGACGGACCTTCGCGTGGCCGGAATACTCACGACGATTTGCCGAGCTGGAGCACCCAAACATCAGCCTCGGCATCCCACTCTATTCCGACTCCGCAGGTGCTCACGATTACGTGGTCCAAGCCAGAGGGGCATTCGATCAGACAGTTGCAGGTCTGCACCAGGCGGCGCGGAACGGCATACGCGTGGAGGTCAGAGTTGTCTTGCACAAGCTGACGATCCCAAGGCTTACCAACCTCGTGGACTATATCTATCGGAACCTGACCTTCGTCGAACACATTGCGCTGATGGGTCTGGAGTATACCGGCTATACTCCCCGGAACATTGAGGCGTTGTGGATTGACCCCTACGATTATCAAGACGAACTTGAAGAGGCTGTAGCGTATCTCGCCGTCAGGAATATGACGGTGTCCATCTACAACCATCAGCTTTGCGTTCTCAGGCCTTCCCTGTGGAGCTATGCACGGAAATCCATTTCTGATTGGAAAACTCTCTATCTTCCAGAATGCGAAACGTGTAGTGCGCTTTCTGCCTGCGGCGGTCTGTTTCAGTGGGCTGTCAAGAAGCACAGCGATCACATCCGCTCCATTTCACTTTCGCAACCCGGAGTTGCTCAGAAGTGCTTGTGAGCGTGAAGACTGCCGAGTGCATGGGGCGCATGGAAACTCGCACATCAATGGCTTAGCTGGTTGCTGCTTTTCACCACGATTTCAGGCACGCCTCTGTAATCTTGAATAACTCCTGAAGCGCAGACACGCGAGCCCACGCGCGGCAATTCTCCTACGGTCTTTCTGTTTTCCCCCCACACTAGGATGGTGAAAACCTGATTCGGATAGACGGAATCCAGGTTGATGAAGGTCGGCTCTCCTCGGCTACTCGTCGCTGTTCTCTCGTCGGATACCTTCCCGCAAACAGTAGCTTGCTCTCCGATATGGCTCTTGGCGTTAGCTGCTGTGATTGTCTCGGCCACTGCTGGCAAAAGCGCAATCGACAGCAAGAGAATCAAGGTATTGAATGTCCTCAGCTTGTTCATTCTTTCCTCCGTGATGCGTGAAGTTCGTCTCGTCCGGGCTACGCGCGCAACCTGTCAAAATAAGTCCATAATCGAAGCTAGATTCAGCGTCCTGATCCCAAAGAATAAATCGATGCCTTGGGCGAAGACAGGGTATTTGTCAGACAGCTTTCGCGTTTCGCTTATCATAACGCCTTGTCCATTAGTGGTGCTGTTCCTCTGTATTCCAGTAGACACATGGGTGGTCCACAATCTGTAGGTTCTTGACCATCATGATTGGCCTCAAAGTCCTGTTGAAGCAGGCCCCTAGGCGGGAACGGCTCATCGGTTGCCGCGGGGGAATGGAAGTGGTCAACGATCTCCTGCTTGTCGGCGATTCGATAGTAGCGCCCGCACATGCCGAGAGCGTACCACAGCAGGGCCCTGGTGGATCCCCATCGCATTGTGACCAACTCGCGCTCTCCCGTCTCTCTGTCCGCGCGGATGACTAGCTGCTACGTCGTGGGCGCGACGTTGTAGTTGTCAGGCGGGAGTACGAAGCCTTCCGGCAACCTGTCCAACTTGAACGCCTCTGTGATGCGTTGCTTGTCTGAGCATCTGAAGTAGCGACCGCACATGGCTATGCTTAAGCTGGAGCAGCGGCCTTCTCCGGAGCGGCTTTCTTTGCCTTCACCGCAGAAGATTTCCTCGCGGCTGCTTTTTTCGGGGCAACAGCCTTCTTGGTCGGAGCCGTCTTTGCCACCTTCTTGGCGGGAACCTTTTTCGCGGCCTTTTCAGCGGCTCTAATCGCAGCCCAACGCTTCTTCTGAGCAGCGGCCATCCTTACCCGTGTCTCAGCGGACATCTTCCTCCGCTTCCGGGGTTTCCCTCCTGCCCTTGGGCTACGCCCATCAGCAGTTTCGGTTTCGGTCAGGATGGTACGTGCCTGTTTGAGAACGGCAATCTCAGCGTCAATCGCGGCGAGAATTTCGTCAGTATTCATCCCGCCATTGTAACCGCTCCCCATGTGCTACGCTCAAGAGGCCCTACTCCCCCGCAAATCCCTGCTTATCATTCGCTCTGCTGGTAACCTTTTGCTCCGCCCCATTTGTCTACTTTTACTCCGCCCTTGACACGCTTCCAGAAGGGCTATGCCCATCTCAAGCTGGCTACGTATGACGAGTCATCGCTTCGCAATGATTACCTGACTCCGTTCTGGCACATTCTTGGATGGGATGTCTACAACAAGCAGGGTCTAACCCAAACCCCAGCCCCCTTGAAACCCGATAGGACATCCCTAATGCAGCGGCTGAAGAGTGGGATGGTGTCTCTGCGGCCACGCACGACTCGTACAAGGAGATGACCGCCGTGACACCGTACCGGTTCGCATCGGCTACATGTTTCTTCCGAACGTATTTCGCACTCGTATAGAAACCTTAAAATACCAAAACCATATAGCCACCGGCACTATCGCAACTAAAGCCCCGCCGATGAGTTCACCACCCTGTTCTGGCGATACTAAAGCCGTTAGAACGCCAACTACCATGACCAAAGCAAATGCAATAAACAATGTTATGAAATTTATAAAAACCAATCTTAAAGCAAACGATGCGAGGCAGGCTACGCAGATTCCAGTAGTCACATTGAGAGCCAGAACTGCGTAAAAGAGAACGAAGAATACTAGTGATAGAAGGCTTGCGGGGTTAGCTGTAGGGGCATTGTGAAGTTGAAGAATGGCTCCGACGATAGACCCGAAGCACCACCAAAATAGCCATCCATGAATACCTGTCAGGGGGTCGTGCTGCGGTTCAACAGTCGCAATTGTGGGAGGCGTTTGCGGTCGGCGTTTGAGTTCGGCGTGCAAAGCCTCGACGGCTTCCGGGACAAGGGAGTATTCATCGGAGAGCACTCGCGAAAGTTCATCATCAGACATTTTGGAATAGGTTTCGGCAAAGTCTGCAACGCTGCTCGTCATTTCAAATCCTCCACGATGGAAATAATACCCTTTCCTCGTTCCCAACGTTCATTGAGTTGAGCCAGCGTCACGCCCACAGCCTTACGCTACAAACAACGCAAAGTAGCCTGCCCGCCAGAACCGCAGAACGTCAACCGTGTACTTGCCCGGAGGGGTATCCGCCGCTCCCAAATCCCTCCTCATCGCGCCTCTTTCGTTCGCGGCGGGGCTTCGGCTCATCAGCGGCGAGAACGGGAATTGCCAATCGCTTCTGCCGTTTGACCACGAAGCATCTGCCAGTTTCCCAGTCGATTTCGGCGAAATCGAGGAGATGAACGAGGGTTCCAGAGGAGGTGTATCTGGGCTTCCCTGACAGTCGTCTCGCTCAGCAACATGTGTTCATCTCTCGCAAGCGCAAGGGCAAATGGTGGCCGTCGTACAGCCTCTCACTACGGAGCAGGAAGCAAGCTTCGCGGGTAAACGAGGATCATCTAAATACACATATAGCGATGCACCATGATGTACACTTGGTTCCATAAATCCGTAACGTCTCCGTGAGGGTCGTGGGAGGCTGTAATGCGTTTGTCTTGGCTCACAGTACTGCTTCTTTCTGTAGCGGCTTTAGGACAATCAGACACCACCGCTGAGCGAATCTATAACTCGTCTCAGGATTCGGTGTTTCTTGTTTACTTGAACGACAACACCGGCTCGCCCACTGCCTTGGGCAGCGCATTCCTAGTCGCTCGACGAACTCTGGTGACGAACGCTCACGTCGCGGATGCTGGCAACCCTGTTCTTGCCGTTGGGCCTGTTCGACTTCCATTGAAAGTCGTCAGAATAGACCGGAAGAATGATCTCGCAATCCTGTCCGTTGACGTTGACTTGACATCAAAGCCTCTGCCACTCGCAACCGGGACGCTCACACCAGGTGAGCAGATTTTTGCAATCGGTAATCCCGAGGGCTTAGAGAAGACGATAAGCCAAGGGATAGTCTCCGGACTACGAAATAGGGATGACCGAGATCTCATACAGATTACAAGTCCCATTTCACACGGCTCATCCGGCGGCCCCATCCTCAACGCAAAAGGCGAAGTTGTCGGCGTGGCTGTGGGGATGTTGGAGGACGGACAGAACTTGAATTTTGCTGTTCCGGTCAGTTATGTCCGATCTATTCTCGAAGCGAAACGCGATACTGCGGCTCCTCTTGATCTTAAAGAAGGCATAGCAGAAGCACAATCCATAGTTCGGAACAGAGGAACCTATTCAGATGATGCTAACTCTGAATACCAGCAGAAGCGGAAGCGGTTGATCGAACTAGTGGGATCGATGATTCCTGAGGCAACTTCCGAAAGCGACCTTCGGGAACTGGCGTGCATCGGTACCACCGACACACAATTGAGCGATGATGGCATCAACGCTGCTCAGAAACTCTTAAAGAGCAATCCTTCTCTAACAAACCGCGCCCTGCTGTCGTATGTACTGTATGACCGTGCCGAAAACGAAAGCTGGGCTGAATACTCTGCCAAGGAAGGCAGCAATGAAATGACTACTGCTGTGGCGGCTCACCAGAGATATCTTTCTGAAGCCGAGCATGAAGCCGAAGATGTAGTCCGGCTGGCAAAGGGAGAAGACCTCCTCATCGCTAATTTTGTTCTAGGTAACGTTAAGAATGATGAGAAGAGTTATAACGAAGCCATCCCACTGCATGTGGCGGTTGCGAGTAAAGGCACTGCGTTGTGTGGTAACGATCTGAGCGAACGGGCGACCCGAGAGTTGATTTCTGAGAGCGATGAAGCGAAGCGGCCTGACGAAGCTGAGAAGTGGTTTCGACACCTTGTAAGCGCATACACGCCGAGAGCTTACGACTGGGATGCCGAGGGTGACCGCAGAAACAGTGCGAAGGATTTTATAACAGCTTCAGACGCCTACGAAAGAGCCGCTGCATCTTCCATATACTACACATATGATTACTGCTATGCATCTGATTTAGCTGCATTACAACAGGGCTATCAAGACATGGTGCTGACGGACGGAAGAAAGTGTATAGATGCTTCGATAGCTTCAACCTCTGACAACGATCATTATTTCAAACAGACGCTACCGACCGTCTATTGGCATATGGCGGACATTCTTGAGCAACGAGGCGTGTTTCAGCAAGCACTCGATTATATTAAGGATTCGCTCAGTGCAGTACCAGACGATGCGTTTGCGTTGGACACAGAGGCAGACATATTGTTCAGCCTCAACAGAAACTCTGAATGTATTGCAGCCGAAACTGCTGCGATAAGAGCATCGGACGGTAAGTACTCGTGGATGCAATTCCGATTGGGTACCTGTTATTTTGCTGCCGAGGACTGGATCAATGCGACGACTAGCTTTCGATTGGCAGCGCAAGCCGATAAGACAAATGCGGCAGCAGCCTTCGATCTAGGACTCAGTTTAGAACGTCAGGGATATACTGGCGATGCGCTACAGTGGTTCCATGAAGCTCTAAGCAGAAAGCCAGATGACGAACTCCGAGAGAAGATACTTCGCGAGTTAAAATAGACCAGAACTACGACTTGCTTTATGTGCGTTGATAAGACGAACCCAAGAAGTGGGAGGTCATATGAAAGCATTTACGTTCGTAGCCGCATTGCTGCTTTTGGCTTCCATCGGAAAAGCTCAGACGCTCACCGCCGCTCAAGCCAAAGCTCACGAAGGCGAAACTGCTACAGTTTGTGGGGTCGTCGCGAGTGAACACACAGCGACCAGTAGCCGGGGCGTACCAACCTTCATTAATCTGGATTCCGCCTATCCAAAGCAGCTTTTCACGATTTTAATATGGGAGGAAGGCAGAAACATAGTTGGGGAATTGCCACACACTGGATCACGGGTCTGCGCTATCGGGCTGATAGAGGACTATCGCGGAGTGCCTAAGATTGTGGTCAAGAGCAGAGGGCAGTTTCAATTTCCAGCGAGTAGTCTTGAGAAAATAACCGAATTGGAAGCAAGGGTTCTAATGCTCGGAAGTTGATTAGAGCGTGTTTCATAAATAGGTACGGCCTCAGATCAGGCACTTCCGGTTGAGGCGGGTTAGCTGTTGAACTTCTGTTATGAAGAAGCGACAGAAGCTATTGACCGACGAACAGTGGAAACTGATTGAGCCCTTGCTTCCCCAGCCGAAACAGCGGCGGGACAAACGAGGCCGACCGTGGGCAGCGAACCGGGCCTGCTTCGAAGGCATCCTGTGGATACTGCAAACCGGTGCCGCTTGGCGCTTTCTGCCTGATGAATTTCCTTCGCCCCCGACCTGTTGGCGACGGCTGAAGCAGTGGGAAGAGCAGGATGTGTGGCTCGATGCATGGCGTGCACTGCTCGGGGCACTTGATGGGGAAGGCTTGCTGAAGTGGGACGAATGCTTCCTGGACGGCAGCTTCGCTCCGGCCAAAAAGGGGGCGCTGCAGTCGGTAAAACCAAGCGCGGCAAGGGCACGAAGTGGATGGTACTGGTCGACGGTCAGGGTCTTCCGCTGGGAGTTCGGCTGGAAAGTGCCTCTCCGGGAGAAGTTACACTTGCGGAAGCCACGCTCGCTGAAGTCCGCATCCCGCGCCGCAAAGGCCGTCCGCGGCAGAAGCCGAAAAGGGTGATTGCCGACCGCGCCTACGACTCCGACCCGCTGCGCGAACGGCTGAAAAAACGCGGCATAGATTTGATCGTTCCGTACCGCAGCAATAACAAACAACGGCGCTACGAAGATGGTCGCAAACTCAGACGTTACAAACGTCGCTGGATCATCGAGCGGACCAATGCCTGGTTCGGTCAGTTCCGCCGCCTGCTGGTCCGTCATGAGCATCTGCTCTCCACCTACCGCGCCTTCTTCTATATCGCCTGCTTCTGGATTACCCTGCGCAGATGTTTATGAAACACGCTCTAGTCTTGCGGTCGTCGATGCTGACTCACTGATGGCTGAGCTTGTATCGCTGTCGCTGGCGTATTACACAGCGGTCGCCGCGAAGGAACATGCGTCCCCCGGATTAGCTTGAATCGTGGTTGACGAGGGCGGCGAAGTGCGGCGTATGATTTGAGTCATGTGGATTAGTTGGAAGCATCGAAAATCGGACTTCTCGGCTCCGCTTACATTCGAGCAGAGCGTCGATGTTTTCTATGAACAGACTCTTGGCTGGCAACTTCACATCGCCGATCTGATAGCGAATGGCGGAGCCACTTTTGACGAAACCGACCCGAATGGTCGCGGTTACGAGGTTCTTGCGATAAGACACTCCGGGTTTGCGATGCTTCACATCTGTCTCAGTTATTTTGAACTCGTGGGCTCGCTAGTCGCGCCAAAGTCGAAAAACTTGACCGATAAATTCAAGGCTGGCGTGCGGGAGGTTCTTCCCAGTCTATTCAATGGTTCCGCAGATGACGAGAAGTTGCTGAAGTGCCTTCACAAGGGAGCCCGATGCGGTTTGTATCACTTGGGGCGAACTCGTTCACAGGTTGGTCTGGGCGGCGACAACGTTCTTACCTACATCGCGAAAAGCAATCAAGTCGTCATCAATCCGTCACTTTTTCCCGTTGCGCTCAAAGCTCACTTGAAGAAGTTCAGGCTTGAGCTTCTGAACCCAGCAAACGTCGCCCTTCGCCAAGAATTCCAGAGATGCTTTGACAACGGATTTGAATGAATGAGTGACGGGCACGTAAGCGGTGGAGTATTATTGTCCCAATCAAATGTCCCCGATGTCATCCATAATTCTTTTTCTGTTCCGCTCCAAATACCGTGAACTCGGATTGAGCAAACGGTGGTGGCACCGTCTGGCTATAGTCTTGTTCGCCGTTGCGCTGTCGGCTGAATTTCTGATGGGAGTTTGGATAATCGTTGACGACTATGGCCAAAAGAACATCCAAATTAAAGTTGCGCTCAATGATTATCTCGAAGCGAAACCTTCGTCTCCAGCGGAGAAACAGGCGATAGACCAACGCTACGTGGAGCAATACGAGAAAAATACCCACGATGCGAACGTGACTCTCTGGTTGGAAATCGGTTACACCTTGGTGTTCTTAGCCGGTCTGAGCTACCTTCTCCAATTGTTCTACCGAGCCCTCATCTACGTGGTCTACGGGAACAAACGCGAGCCAGAGCATTCCTCAGAGAATGCAGTCTGATTTAGGCTATGAAACGTTAACGAACAGATCCTAAGAACTTGTTGAAATTCGGCTAATATGTGCGGGTTTATTGGTGATTTGTATCGTACCGTTGGCTGGATTGCTTCGGAACTCGTGTTTTGCGAGTGTTTATGCGGCTTTTGCAGACTTGTCGAAGGCCATCTCAGGCCTTCGGGCCGTGCTTCAGGCACACTGCTCCCGGAGCCTTGCCGGTTGTCTTTGCGCGATCAGACGGGGGAGACGCAGCAATGCAGAGGCGGGGAAGCGGGTGTACAATTGCCACGTTTCCCGGAGCCAAAAGGAGTTTCAGCTAATGGATAAGGCACTTCTTCGCAAAGACATCGTCGCGTATCATGCCAAAAAGAAAGCCAACCCTGTCGAGTTTAACAACGACATGAGAGAGCGCAACGAACGAGCTGTGTACTACCAGTCTTGGACGGCGGAACGCTTGCAGCACATGAGCGCGGATGAATTCGCCGAGTATTTATCCAAGTTGTGGGCAATGAGCATCTGGGGAAACAAGCAGTATGTCGTTGATAAGGTTATTAGCGAAAACGGTCTGCCAAACGTATTGAGGCATCTATCTGATCTGGTCTGGTCAACGTTGCCCCTTGATCAAAGGTGGGACACGTTCCGGAAGGTAGTGAAAGGCATCGGCCCTGCCATGATGAGCGAAATACTCTGTTACGTTCATCCAACCAAATGTATGCTCTGGAATCGCCGCGCCTACGTGGCTCTCAATTATCTTGGTGTTTCTGATCTGCCTCGATACAACTACCAACATACCGGTCAGAAGTATCAAGACCTTTGCGACACGGTGGCGCAGATCGCGAAAGAGATGCGTGCGCTGGGAGACGCCGATGCCAACTATCTCACAGTGGATTACTTCATCTGGGATGAATCCAGCGTAGCGGAAAATCTCACTGACATCTACAAGCCACTGCCTGCACTTGCGCTTCCTGCCAACGTGGACAAAGTGGATATCACTACTTCCGAGTTTATCCACAACGAGGTTCGTGACAAAATCGCGGAGATCGGGAAATGGCTTGGTCTTCAGACTGATACAGAAAAAAAGGTGGCTGGTGGAGCAGTTGTAGATGCAATTTGGGAAGCAACAATCGGCAACATGGGTCGCGTCATCTACGTTTTCGAGGTTCAGACGAAGGGTTCACTCGACAGCCTCATTCTCAATCTCTTGAAATCACTGAACAATCCCGCTGTACAAGGTGTAGTCGCCGTTTCTGATGCAACACAACTTGAAAAAATCAAGGCAGAGGTCTCCGGTGTATCGGGTTTAAAGGACAAGCTGAAATACTGGAATTACGTTCAAGTACTGGAAGTTCATGAAGCCCTCGCATCCGTCAATGAGGCTATCAACAGTCTTGGTCTCGTCCCTCAGAGCTTCTAAGAAACTCGGCCTTCATTTCAAGGCTCGACCGCCGCGCGGAGCCCCAGATGCCAGCCTCTGCAACCCACAGTTTTGCAGCTTCGACGTCGTACACAAGGATTACGTTTATACCCAGCAATGGGTGGACTTTCTTGTTGAGAAGCTCAGCGACCCTGCGACCTACGCTGTCATATTGCCGAATCCACCTGCGAAGGGACTGCCGCAATCCCACCCTTGGGAAGGACGTGAGATAGATGGTCTTCAACCCTCATCCGCAAGCTGAAGGGCGCAGAAGAAGCGCAGTAACGCTCATCAAGTCTCTGCTGGCAAACAAACAGCCGGAGGTGTTGCCAGATCACGTCAGCGACCTGATTGACGTTTTGCTGTGGAGGATCACAGAGGCCGATGGCAAATACAACACCCGTTACAAGAGTTCCGGGGCACTCGAATGTGCTAACAATAGCCAACTGCGGCATGAACATGTCTAACCAAAGCTACCACGAAGAGAATCAAGAATCTCAGCAGGTCGTCAGATGACCATTTGTAACTGTCTGCCGCAGCTGCTACCGTCCAGATTCCCAGTCCACAAGCTATAAGCCCCGTCCACGCCCATTTCTGCTGAGATTCGCTGACCACAAAAGTCGCATTGGGCGGATTTCTGAGTGCAGCGAGTAATCTTTTCTTGCTCAGTTCTGGCAGGTCAGAAACCCTGATTTCCATCGCCTCACCCAAGCTGGGATTTTCATTTTGCTTTCCCGGCGACGACAGTATACCGCCAGTTGCCGCCGCTGCGATTCTTTTCTGCATTCGTTCCAGAGCCAAAGAACCAGTCGCGCCCCGCAGATTACTGGCGGCGTCGAGCGTCACGAAGACGAAGGCCTTCCTGGAACTACAGAGTCACTATCTATTCGCCGATAAGTTCGGGCGTCCCGCCAAGGATAACGACAAGGGCAAGGTAGAGGGGATCGTCGGATACCTTCCACCATCGCTGCCACTATCACACCAGCTCACGCACCGCCCTGCTCGCCGCCCTGATGCTGCGGGAACGGATGCTGAAGAATTTAGAGGGGTGGTAGGGTTCGGCGGGAGCGGACCCCACACATCGCGATACAACCACGATGAATGGGGCATCTGGCCAAACCTGACTCGTCTTAGCTAGCTCTGAGTTTTTCCCAGAATGCCCGGAGATTGCTTGGTGCGTTCGAGCGAGGGTCTTCTGCCTTCAAAATCGATTCGATGGGGTAGTTTAGCTCCCACCTTTCTTGCTGGCCTCCGCCTGAGTATAATGCCAATCTAACGACGTCGAATTTCCGCAGGCACGGCAGGATTTCGTGGTCAAAGGTTCCATATCGGGAGCCCAGTTTTGTTCTCGCAACATCTTCATTCACGCCGGTATTTTTCGCAAATATCCTTAGAAATGCGTCCAATACCCCTCGTAACTGTGGGCGTACGGGTGGCACCTTCTTTTGGACTTCAACTGGAGTGTCAAACCTCGCCCCAACCTGCTCGAGAATATGCCTACACTCGTTGGGGACATAGTTCTTAAGTGATGCTTCCCCGTCTCGGGGGCGCTTTAGCACGCCAACAACTTGTGATCCGGTGTCGAATGATGATCCCTCTAATAGAGTCTCGTCGTCGATGATCAGTCCATCTATTTGGCATTCCTCGAACCTACAGTGGCTATACTTTGTGCCAGACAGATCGGCATTCAGAAACATACAATGTTGGAAAACACACTCGGAGAGTTCTGCGCATTTCCAGCAGTTACCGTCAAAGAACATCCATGAAAAGGTAAGATTGCTCGTACCGCCGGGAATAACTCTGCTGATTACCCCCGAGAGCTTTCCGATGTTCTGACGAAGGTAGCTCGACCTCACTTCGTCTTTACAGATGCCGCTGAGCCATTTAATCAATGACCGAGCCTCGCCTAAATCCCAGGGTTCGAGGTGTACGGCCCATGAACAAATCGTGTCAGGAATAGGGTGAACTTCGCAAAACCGTTGTAGGGAGAATCGTTCCTTCTTCTTGAGGAGGATCGAAAGTTGGGTAGCCAAGAACACGTTCAAGAACTCTTCATGGTCGAAGGACAATTCGCCGTTGGATATTGGAAGCAACGCATGAGCGTTCACTCTTTGAATTATTTGCACCCGAGTTGCAGTGGGTACCTTTAGATCGTCGACGACTGCTTCGGCAACCAACTGAACAGTTTCCACTGATAACGAATTCTTGCCTTGTGACCACATTTCGTCCGCTATTGCGCAAAGTAGGATAACGTGCTGGGCGACTGTCAGGTAGGGTTGGCCGGTGGGATCGCGCCACTTTTCCTCCACCTCACGCTTGAGCAGGGCTTGGATGACCTGGGGGACGACCCGTAAGCTAGGTTGCCCAATATCTGCGGCAAGTTCATCCGCGAGGGCGATGTTAGGGGCAAGCAACATCGCAAGCCGTTGCACCAAGAACGGACGATGTAGAACCGGATGCTCCGGCGTAAGGGACTGGGCAAGGTGATCGTAAAGTGCTTCCGGCTCTTCGATCCGAAGGCCGCTCTCGTCGCGATATTGTCGAAAGAAATCCACCGTCTGAGGCCGTTGCCAGCGGTCTAGGCGCATCTGAGAAACGCTGACGTGGGTATCTGGCGACGCGGTCAAAAGTTTTGTTTGTGCTGCGTAGTTCTCAACCTCAAAATACGCGCTGCGGGCTGAGGCGATGAGCATTCCATCGCCCTTCAATTGGCGGAGGAGCGAGCCCAAACCACTGTATGCTTCATTGACACCGATTTCTGCCAGCAATTCGTCAAAGCCGTCGATGGCGAGGGTCAACAATCCGTGGCGTACTAATCTGATCACGCCTGGGTAGAAGAGCCCAAAGATTCGTAGTTGCCCAAGATCGCGAGCGATTGCCTCCTCTAGCCGGACGAAGCTGCGGCCTTGTGTGTCGATGTGAAATAGAAGGCTGTCGGATTTTCCTTCGCGATACTGGGTCGCAAACTGGCGTGTCAGACGTCTCAAGAGTGCGGTTTTTCCGTGCCCGGCGTCGGCGGTTAGAAAAATGAGTTTTGTCTCTCCGGGTATCTTGCTCTGGCACTCCTCCGTCAGCATTCTTATTCCTGACAGGCCGACGCTTTCCTTGCTCATTGAATCAGTAAATTGCGCGGTGGTATCAATGTACGGAGTGACGTCACGCCGCTTCTCGATGAGTGCCTCGGCCAACACGGACATTCTTCCCAGGTACTCACCCAAGAACCGGCGATATGGCATTATGTTGCCGTCGAACTTGACTTGTACAACTCCGCCTGCCGTCTCAACCAGTTGGCAATCGAAGGCAGTGCGGTCCCGTTGAAATAGGACGAAGCCTCTGTCTATCTGCACATCGTCTTCGTTGTCGGCGAACGCGGCTATATCAGCTCGAACTTCGTTGTAGTCAATCATGGATTACTCCTCTATATCGAAAGGAACGTAACGCCGCTTTGCTGACATAGCGGATCATAAGCTGTAGTGAGGCGGGTAGCGTTCTGGACTTTGTATACTGCGCCCCCTAGTTTGGCGCCAAGAATGAGTGCGGGAATCATGTCGTCATCATTGGACACCAGGATTATAGGTTCCGCTGGCTTGCGGAACGATAATGCGACGAGGTCGCAGCATAGAAGCGTATCAACAAGTTTCTGCTCGCGATACACGAAAGCATTTTCGGTCGGAACTTCGCAGCCACTTATGGGACACTGCCCCCGTACCCAGGCCTGAACATGGAGCACTCCGCAAGCAGTAGGGGAGGTGCAATTGGGAGGGATCACTGACCTGGGACGGATTTTTAGGCCGCGCTTCGTGCGAAGGGTGAAAGGCAGGATGTCAGCCGGATGGTCTACTAAGGTGCTGGCAATTTCACATCGGATGTTGAGCCAGGCGCCGTCGATTTTCACAGGAAACGGGAAGATACTGCCGAAAACTTGCGTGAGCCTCGTTCCTTCCCGCGTCAAGCCGCTTTCGTCATACCAGCCACCATAGAGGCGGAGGCTTAGAGCCTTGAGCCCCGGCTTGTCGGCTGATACTGCCGCCGCGATCCGCCTAGCCAGCACGGCTAATCCCAACTCGCGGTCCCGGTGCTCGAGATTGTCGTAATCGACGAGACAGTGCCCAGTCATCTTTTCGTGCCTCGTATCCGATCAGGATAACTTACTGTAACAAAGTACCATTTTCGGGTTGGGGTTGGGGTCTTCGGGGGGATGACGACGGCGGCGCCGACCTTGTCGTCGGTGTCGAGGTTGAGGAGCTTGACGCCGGAGGTGGAGCGGCCGGCGGATCGCACGGTCTTGGTGTCGATGCGGATGATCTTGCCGACTGGCTGATGAACATCATCTCGGTGGTGTCGTCGACCAGGCTGATGGCGGTGACCTTGTGTCGTAACACGACGCATTCAAAGCGCTCGCAGGGGGACCAGAACCATGCGAGCCGTCCACTGTAGTGGCGCGCAACCCATTCGGGTGAGACAGAATACCGCTCGCTCTGCCAAGGCCTCTCTCCCGAGCTTCCACAAGTTTGTTTGGTTGAGATCAGGACAGTACTGAAGTTCAAATCGCAGTACGATAATGAGCAGATGAGGTTGCAAGGGCGTGAAAGTCTTCTGGTCGTGGCAGTCCGATACACACGGAAAAACGGGACGGCACTTCATTCGTGAGGCGCTCGCCACAGCTATTACAGAATTGAAGGTCGAAGCAGAGGTTGAGGAACCGGATGGGCGCGACCCTCGATCTGCACTGCATCTCGACCACGACCGTCAAGGCATTCCAGGTAGCCCCGATCTAGCACGAACCATCCTTGACAAGATCTCCGAAGCGGTGGTGTTCGTTGCCGACGTAACATCTGTGGGGGTGGTGACGACCGGCCGAGAGGATGCACTGGAGAAGAAGCTGATCAATGCGAACGTCGGCATCGAACTGGGCTATGCCCTTGGTACGATCGGAGACGGAGCTCTTCTCATGGTGATGAATGAGCACTATGGGGGCCGTGACTATCTGCCGTTTGATCTGAAGACGAGGGCCGGCCCGCTGCTCTTCCGGTTGGCACCCGAAGCGACTAAGGGTGAGATCGCGGCGGAATCCCGTATACTTGTCGCGCAACTAAAGCAAGCGATTGCGCTTTGCTTAGAGAACAAAGTCGAAGAGATTCGACAGGCAACTCCGTTTCCGACAGCAGCTGAGAAAGATGGACCGGCGCGATTCCGGGGACCCGGAGAACCCGTCGGCAACCGTTGGGACAATCTCCCGTTTGGGGGGTCTGAGGCACCTGTCTTTCTTGCAGAAGGTCCTGCGATGTGGCTTCGGCTCATGCCCTCATCGGCGACGGGACGGACCTGGCCATCTCACGAACTACGTAACAGGAGCCTTCATTGCGGCAATATCAGCCTGAGGCTCATCTCCGAAGGGCCAAGTATGTTTGCAGTTCGCGCGGATGATGGCTTCGGTCTCTGCTCTCTGTATCCATCGGAGAACTCCACAACTCCTTCGCTGGCATTTGCATTCGAGACCGGTGAGGTTTGGTGTGTCGACACGGAGCTGCTGCTGTATGGGAAGATCATCCCGTTCATCGAACGAATCTATGTCGAACGCTTGCAGGGCTATGCTCGGCTCCTGAAGAGTCTCGGCGTGGAACCTCCATACCGGTGGATGTGCGGAATGACGGGAGTAAAAGGCTATCGCCTGGAAGTGCCGGTCCCGAACGGATACACTCGGCCCGGACCGGGGCCGCTCTGTTTAGCGGAAACCATTCGAAAGGAAGGAGTGTTCGACGGAAAGGAGTCTGCACAAAGCGCTCTCTGCGCGTTCTTCAAGGAAATCTTTGATCGATGCGGCGAGCCCAGGCCAGACTATCTGCCACAATGAACACGGGTCGTTTCTGGAACGGCCCGCTTTCCCACCCTATGCCCTTGCTGTAGTGACTTGGTGCGCAGCCTGCCATGAAAAGGCCGGCAAGAAGGAGGGGAGCAATGCGGAAGAGGCACCGTACAATTGATACTAGGATCTCGGAAGCGACACTTGCCACATCAAGTCGCGGCCTACGACTTGGATACATTTCTCATAAACGGCATAGTTTTACCGATTATCGTTGCTTTGCGCGTTAATCGGTAGTATTATTCCGATATGAGCGATTTGTCCTTTAGGTCGATCTCGGAACTCCAAGTCCTGCTTGGAGAACAGCTTCAGGCTCTTCGTCTCTCAAAGAATCTCGATCAAATCACCACTGCGGAGAAGGCTGGGATATCCGAGAGAGCACTGAGGAATCTCGAAGCTGGCCGAGGATCAACTGTCGAGTCGCTCCTGCGAGTCCTAAAGGCTCTTGACTCCTTAGACGGCCTGGAATTGC
>Ga0224555_1002413_pt1 | contig 22024 bp, 17 predicted proteins | sample 714S23034metaG_FD_180687 | JGI IMG/M metagenome (GOLD analysis project Ga0224555, IMG submission 180687) | Peat soil microbial communities from Stordalen Mire, Sweden - 717 S2 30-34 | ecosystem: Environmental > Terrestrial > Soil > Wetlands > Peat | place: Sweden: Norrbotten County, Stordalen...
CCACTCCTCATCCGAAACGTCGCTCGGATAACCGACTTTCTCCTTGCTTGCCATCCTTCCATACTGGATAGGATTGGCCGCCAACGTAAGCACCTATCTTGGTGCAAACTTCATAACAGGCTCTAGCCTCAAATCGAGGCTACCGCATGACTCCCGCACAGCTTAGAACCTATGAGGTCACCCAAAGAATCCTGATGGCTTGGGTAACGCTTCGTGTCGTGCTCGTCTGCTTTGTTGTGGTGCTGGCCGCTCTAATTGCTGCTGCGTTCTCCCCTACCGCTGGACCGTCAATGAGATGGGCATTTGGGATTATTGAAGGTTTACTGGCGGCATCGGTGCATCGGATCGTCTGGTATCTATTCCCAGGCAAGAGGTAATCCAACCTAAATTTCAAACAGCACCGCTACCGGCTGGTTTCGCCGCTTGTTTGCGCTGTCGGGAATGGCCTATACTCCACGGGTTTGGGCTACGGCCCCAAAAAGAAGACTGGAGAACTGATGGCAACGGAATCCCTGGTACCGGCAACGGAACGCAAAGAAGCAACCGAGAGAAGGAAAACGCAGACATTTTTTCCGCAGATGTCGTTTGAGCAGGAGACCAACCCCTGGGAGGCGCAGGAAGCTCGCTTCGACTACGCCGCCAAGAAGCTGAACCTGGACGACGGCACCTGGAAGCTGCTGCGCTACCCGGCGCGCGAGATCATCGTGCATATCCCGGTAATGATGGACGATGGGCATCTCGAAGTCTTCACCGGCTATCGCGTCCAGCACTCCATCTCGCGCGGCCCCTGCAAGGGCGGTGTGCGCTACGCACCGGACGTGAGCCTGGACGAGGTGCGCGCGCTGGCAAGTTGGATGACGTGGAAGTGCGCGGTGGTCAATATCCCGTTCGGCGGGGCCAAGGGCGGCATCATCTGCTCGCCCGCCAAGATGTCGCAAGGCGAGCTGGAGCGGATGACGCGCCGCTACACCGCCGAGCTGATGGAGTTCATCGGGCCGGAGAAGGACGTGCCCGCGCCCGACATGGGCACCAATGAGCAAACCATGGCGTGGATGATGGACACCTACTCCATGCACATGCGCCAGACGGTAACGTCGGTGGTGACGGGCAAGCCGGTGGAGCTGGGCGGCTCGCGCGGGCGGCTGGAGGCCACCGGCCGGGGCATCTCGATCGTCTGCGACCATGCGCTCGAACACCTGGGCATGGCAGTGAGTGGCTGCCGCGTCATCGTCCAGGGCTTCGGCAACGTCGGCTCGAATGCGGCCAAGCTGCTCTTCGATAAGGGCTACAGCATCATCGGCATCATCGAACTCGATGGAGCGCTGGCGAATGCTTACGGCATCGACGTTCACGCATTGCTGCGGCATCGGGCCGAGGCGGGGACGATTGTTGGGTTCGCCGGCGCGGAGTCTGTGGACCCGGCCGAGCTGTTCGCGCGCGAATGCGAGATCCTGATCCCGGCGGCGACGGAAAACGTCATCACCAGCCGCAACGCCGCCGGCCTGCGCTGCCGCATCCTGTGCGAGGGCGCCAACGGGCCGACCACCATCGTGGCCGACCAGATTCTCGCCGAGAAGCAGATCTTCATCCTGCCCGACATCCTGGCCAACGCCGGAGGCGTGACCGCGAGCTACTTCGAGTGGGTGCAGGACCGCATGGGCTACTTCTGGAACGAAGCGGAGGTGAACCGGCGGCTCAACCTGATCATGACCGAAAGCTTCCACGACGTGATCAGCTACGCGAAGGCGCACAAGGTGAACAACCGCATCGCAGCCTACATGCTGGCCGTCGACCGCGTCGCGTATACAACCAAGCAGCGCGGGATGTACGCGTAAACAGCTTCGAGGAGCAAGGAAAGACACCCGCACACAACGTTGCGGGAACACCTTGCACTTTGTTCTCAAAATGAGTACGATCGTTCTCATTATGAGGACAGGAGCGAAGACCCTGGGCCACCTCCTCTTCGGGCAAACCCGGGGTCGCGTCTTAGCGCTTCTCTATGGTGTCCCCGACGAAGTCTTTTTTCTCCGCCAGATCGCAAGGCAAATTGGTACCAGCGTCGGCTCCGTCCAGCGCGAATTGGAAACCCTCACAGGATTTGGATTGCTCAACCGAACGGTCTTGGGAAGACAGGTGTTCTATCAAGCGAATCGGGACCACCCCGTATTTGTGGAGTTGCACTCCCTGGTTGCAAAAACTTCGGGAATCTTCTATCTGCTTCGTTCCGCGCTCGCGCCCCTGGCAAAAGAGATATTGTTCGCTTTTGTATTCGGATCGATGGCGCGAGGAGAGGAGAACGCTGGGAGCGATGTCGATTTGATGGTCATTGGAGATGCAACTCTGGACGAGATACTGACGCGGTTGACTTCCGCGGAGAGTGACCTGGGCCGTCCGATCAATCCGACTGTCTATTCGTTGAGAGAGTTCAAGTCCAAGCTGCGCGCGGGAAATCACTTCTTGAGATCGGTCATACGCCAAAAAAATGTGTTTTTGATTGGGGACGAAAATGAGTTTAGAAAGATGGGTTGAATACGGCTGGCTCAAGGCCGAGCCGTCCAGCCCGGACGAGATCGGCGGTTTGTTGGGGATTGTTACACGAGCTCTCAACGACGCGAAGGTGGAGGCCATCTCCGACGATCTTCGCTTCCAGGCGGCCTTCAGTGCGGCGCTCACCGCAGCCAGTATCGCCCTGCGCGCAAGCGGATATCGCACGAGGGTGCAGGCAGGGCACCATCAAAAGATCGTCGAATCCCTGGAATTCACCCTCAAAGCCGATCCAAAACTAATTCATAAGCTGAAGGTCTTCTCGAAAAAGAGGAATGCGACCAGCTACGATTCGGCCGGCAATACCTCCGAACAGGAGCTTGAACAAGCGATCAAGGTTGCACATGAACTGCAACAAGATGTTACCCGCTGGTTAGATCGGAACCATCCGGAACTGGTGAAGAGTTTGTAGCAAATCGTCCACCAAATAGCTGACAAACCGCAACCTACACCTAGATCGTCACATTCATCGTGACCGTCTGCGTCGTCGCCGTGGATGAGCTGGCCGCTGTTCCCGCCACCTGGAAGGTGTATGTGGCTGGGCGCGTGCCCAGGTCGGTACACGTGCCGCATCCCGAGATCTGCGTGACCGCCGCAACCACCGCCACGGCCACCAGTGCGCGCAGCCAGCGGCGCCTTCCGGGAACGATGAGCAGCATCAGTCCGGCCAGCGCCGGCAGCGCGAACGGCGCTGCCAGCGGGCCCTTGCCCGTGCCGCCATAGAAGTAAGGCGCGGTGGTGCCGCAGGTGTGGGGCGCCGTAGTTTCCACGATCAGCGTGGTCGCGCCGCCGCCGGCCGGGATCGCCGGGTTGACGAAGATGCAGGACGCCTCGTTGGGCAGGTTGCTGCAGGTCAGGTTCACACCCTGCGAGAATCCGTTCTGCGGTGTCACTGTCACCAACAGGAGCGTGCCCAGCCCAACGCCGGCGCTCACCGGATTTGGCGTCACCGTAACCGTGAAGCTGCCCGCCAGCGACGGAGTGATGGTCTCGATGATGGTGGGGAAGGTGGCGGCGGCGAAGTCCGTGGTCGCGGCGTAGCTCGCCGTGGTGGAGTCGCTCCCGATGGGCAGCGCCGATGTGGTGAAGGTTGCGGTGCTGGTGAAGCCAGACCCCGGCGTAAAGGTTCCTGTGCCAATTGGCGTGGCGATGCCGGTCGCCGTATTCACCTGGCTGAAGACGACGGTTCCCGTCGGCGCGGCATCGTTGCCGGACAGGGTCGCGGAAAATGTGACGGGCTGGCCCGCCGGCGACGGGTTGGGCGCGCCGGTGAGGGCCGCGCTACTAGTGGTGTCCTGCAGCACCGTGATGGTGACGGGCAGTGATGTCGATGGGGCGTGGGTGGTATCGCCGGTGTAGACTCCCGTGAGAACGTTGATGCCCACCGAGGTTCCCTGGGTGACTCCCACGGCCGGCGGGCATGCGGCCCCGGATATGTTGGATACGTTGCAAAGCAGGGTCGAAACCCCGTTATAGAGGTCGTAGAGTTGGAAGTTGCCGGGGACCGGGCCGTTGTCGGAGGCAGTGACGGACCAGGTACCGTTCCAGCCCTGGCCGTAATACATGGTCAGGCTGGGCACATAGGGCGGAGTCGTAGGAACCGGGCCGAGATATGGGCATCCAGGGTTAGGGCTGACGCAGAGGTAGATGGTGGTGGTGGTGGTGCCCGCAATGATATGAGTGCCAAAGAACGTAATCGGCGAGTTGGCAGTGTCGCCGCTGTAGTTCGCCGACAGGGCATGTGAGCCGACGGGATAGACGTTGCCAGCCGGGATGGAGAAGGTTGCGCCGGAGGAGGTTGATCCGGCAATCGGGGCCAGATTGCCGGTACCGACCTGCACGCCGTCGATGAAAAACGTCACAACGCCCGTGGGCTCCGGCACTCCTGGAACAGGGGTGAGGTCTGCTCCCACCGTGAATCCGGCTCCGAAGACGCTTGGCTCGGGCGTCGCTGCCAGACTTTCGATCATGGGCGGGGTGGTGCGGCCGGTAATCGTGTGCGAGCCGGAGAGGGTGGTCGCGGTATAGACACTGCTGCCGCTGTAGGCCGCGCTGAGGGTGTGCACGCCGCTCGCGTAGGTGTTTCCTGCCGGAATCTGGCAGGTGGCACTGGAGGAAAGTGAAGTTCCTCCGGTGGGCACCAGCGTGCCCGGAGAACACGGCACCACAACGCCGTCGATCGAAAACGTCACCTGCCCCATGGGCGCGGTTGTGCCGGTAACCGGCGTCAGGGTTGCGGTCAGGGTGAACGTGGCCCCGAAGGTGCTGGGCTCGGGCGTCGCCACGACGGTCCCGGTCACGGGTATGGTGGAGATGTTGTTCACCAGCACCGTGATGCCGCCGGTATTCACGTCCGGGTTGGCCGGCAGGCTGATCGACGCGGCCGTTCCCCCGCCCAGCGCAAGGGCATTCGAAATGGTCGCACCGCCGTTGGCGACGATCAGGTCGGGCAGACTGCCGGCGCTCAGCCTTGCAACCGAGAGCGAGTTGATTCCCTGCCCGGCGAGAAAATGCTGCTCACCGGTGTACTCGCCAGTGTTGGGGTTGATGCTGCCGAAGCTGCGACTTCCCTGGTTGTAGAGGATGCTGACCAGCGAGCCATCGCTGAGCACCAAGTCTGGCAGGCCGTCGCCGTTCATGTCCGCCACGGCGCCGAGGTAATAGTTGCGGCTGAGATCCAGGACCAGGGGTGTCTGGTTGAACGTCCCGTCGCCGTTGCCCCACCAGATGTACACATCGTTGGGGGCAACCGGACCCGCGCCAACCGGGTTGAAGTTCGCGTCGTAATACACCACGACTAGGTCGCCGTTGCCGTCGCCGTCAACGTCGGTGAGCAGCACCGTGCTCGGATACAGCGGCGGGCTTGCCCCGATGAGCGCGGGCATCGCAGTGAAGTTCTTCCCGGTGCCGTCCTGCTTGTTCACGTACGGAATAAAGTGCGCGCCCTGCTGGAAGATCAAATCCTGCTGGCTGGCCCGTCCGGTTTTGAAGAAGCCCGCAGCAACCTGATTGAAGGCCGTATTGCTGGCCGGCTGGTTCAGCCCCACGGTGAAGGGATTCCCGCTGCGCTGGCCAAGCAGCGTGTCGTCGTACCCTGCATCGATATTGGCGATGTCTTCAACGCTGTCGCCGTTGAAGTCGCCCACGGTACTCTCGCCATAGAACGTGTTATTCGCCGGCGCGTTGGCCGACGAACTGCTGATGGCGGTAGGATTCTGGAAGGTGCCATCGCCGTTGCCGTATTGAACGTACAGGCCGGGACCGGCGCCCGCGCCTTGCGCAGGCAAGGGCAGACCGGTAAGCGAGTAGGCGATGTCGAGGTTGCCATCGCCATTGAAGTCGCCGGAGACAATGTTGGACCAGAGGTTGGTGGGGATGCCGCTGGGGCCGCCGGAAAGATTAGCTGGACTGGCAAATGTATTGAACACGCCGCCCCCGATGCCGGTGAGCAACTGCGCCTGCACAGCGCCTGTGGCCACTACCACGTCAAGGTTGCCGCTGGGGTTGGTCGCGGCGTTCCTGAACTTGCCAACCACCGAGCCCAGCGCCGGGGCAAGCGACGAGTAGGCGTTCGAAGTCTGGAATCCGCCGTCGCCGTTGGGGTCGGCAAGAAAGATGGCCACGCCTTCGGCCGAGTCCACCGCGAGATCGAGGCGGCCGGTGCCGTAAAAATCCGCGAGCGCGTACGACGAGCGGCCAGGGCCGATGTTGTAGATCGCCTTCAGGATGGTGTAGTTCAGGCCGCCCTGACCCTTAAGCAGGCTCAACCCGATCGGCGTCGCCGTCAGGATATCCTGCGTATTTACGTTGACGGAGTCGGTGAAGATCGCCGCAAGATGCCCACCATAGCCCGCGGCTGCAGACGTTGTCGTGCCGCCTTCAATGGACGTCGCAAATGTGCCGTCTCCGTTGCCGTGATGGATTTCAATTGCGCCGCCGGCGTTGCTGTCGTTTTCGACCACCATGTCCGGAATGCCATCGTGGTCCATGTCGTGCATCAGCATGGAGTGGATGCGCCCGCCGAAGGTGTAGCGGACCGGCGCGCGGAAGGTGCCGTCACCGTTGCCCAGGTAGACCGACGCGGAGAGCCCGGTCTGGCCGTTGACGATGAAGTCGGTATTGCCATCTCCGTTGAAGTCGCCGATGTAGATGGGACCGGCGCCGTCGGCCGGAGGTATCGGGATCGGCGCACCGACCAGCGTAAAGCTGCTCAGCACGCCGCCAACGCCGGTCGCCCCGGTGCCGGAGAAGATGTAAAGGAGATTGTTGGCGCTGTCTTCGATCATGAGGTCTAGTCTCGAAGAGGTAGTCTTGAAGAGAAACGCCACGATCTGCGAGAAGTTCGGCGGGTTGCCTCCAGGCTGAAGCGCGAACGTCATGCAGCCGCTCTTGCCTCCGGTCGGTGGGTAGGCATTGGCGGGGCTGCCCGCGCTGTAAGAGCTGATGCCGGCAAGGCCCTGGGCAATGTCGGCGCCAGTGCCATAGTAGACGCACAGGTTGGTCGCTACTGAGCCGGCCGGGGTCAGCGCGAAGGCGTAGTCGAGGTTGCCATCTCCGTCGAAGTCGGCCAGCGTCGTGACCACGTTCGAGACTTTGGTGAAGTTGATCTCGTCCTGATTGAAAAACTGAAATCCCCCGCCGCTTTTGTTCAGAAACTCTCCGGCCGTCACGGAAGAGACCCCGCCGCTGACGGTGGGGGCGTTGATGTAAAAGATGTCGGTTCCGCCGGGATTTTGCGTCTGAAAAAGCCCCGTGACGAAGCTGCTGACCCGGCCGAAGGTCAGTTCCACCGTGGGAACATATAAAAACTGCTGGGATTGCTGCGCGGCACAGATGCCGGGAAGCATGCACAGAAGGCCAAGGACCGAGCGCCGGAGAGAGCGGGGAAAGACTGACATGGGGATACCGGCCCGGAAGCAGAAAGCTTTTTGAGACTCCTCAAAATCTACCACGCGCGACCTACGGTTTACGAGACACATCGGAGTAGGCGGTTCGAAACGGAACCACTGCCCAAACCCTGCTTTGACGCGCTCGCGGATGCCATTCTCCTTGGCAGAGAGTCGGCTTGCGCCGGCGAGATATACAACCGCACAGCGCGATTTCGAGTCCTTAGCAGCCTCCGCGCTCCGGCTGTGGCAGAATTGCTAGTGTCTGCCCGTGTTTGTTTCCGGCCATCCGTCTTTCTCGGACGCGCGGCCCGGACTCAGTCGCGCAGACCGCCGCTCGAGCGATCGCACGGCGCCGAACCTCGAGGCCCATGAACCTGCCCAACTCCATCACGATCAGCCGCATCGCCACCGTGCCGCTGCTGATCTGGATCCTGTCGCCCGCGTTCCCGGCCAACCCCGCGACCCACGGCCTGCTGGGCGGGCGGCAGGAGTTGCTGGCGTCGGGCGTCTTCATTCTGGCGTCCATCACCGACGGCCTGGACGGCTACCTCGCGCGCCGGCGCCGGCAGATCACCACCCTGGGCATGCTGTTGGACCCGCTCGCGGACAAGCTGATGGTCACCGCGGCCTACATCATCCTGGTCGCGTACAACCCGCGCATCGTGCCGCCGTGGATCGCCGTCATCATCATCGGCCGCGAATTCCTCGTCTCCGGCCTGCGCTCCATCGCCGCGTCGGAGGGCTTCACCATCGAGGCGTCGGAGATCGGCAAGCTGAAAACCGTGATCCAGATCGTCTCCGTCGTCGCCGCCATCCTGGCGCATCGCTGGAACTACTGGGACTGGGGCGGCTTCATCGTCGCGGTACACATGATCGCGCTGTGGGCGATCTGGTGGATGACCATCGTGTCCATCATCTCGGCGACGGATTACTTCGTCGGCTTCTGGAAGAAGATCGACCACGCCAGCGAGCGCGCGCGAACGCGGCGCAGCTCCGTGCTGAGCCGCAGAAAGGCGAAGAAGCAAGCCGCCGCCGAACACCCCTCCCAGGTCTTGTAAGTGAGGTAACGGCAGAATTCGCGCGCGAAGGCTGCCACCTCCGCCGTCGCTCGAGAACACCTCTGGCGCTCCGAGTGCATCCTAATGATTGTCGGTGGAGAGGCAACCTTGCCGGCAACCCCGGCGCAGCGCAGAAGCCGTGCCCCCAGTCGGACTGACCCACTACCGCCGCGCCGGACCGCTTGCCGCTGTGCGGACCCAATCGGTTATAGTGGTCTGGCACGTTTCCGCGCTGCTGAACCGCTCCGATACGCATATTTGCGAGAAACGTAAAGGCACCAGGAGAGCCTGCTATGACCCCGGAATCTACCAGCCATCTGCCGATCGAACCCAAGTCCCATTCTCTGCGCCCCGCCCGCATCTTGGCCGCGGCGGCCGGTGCCCTGCTGCTGGTCTCCGCCATCGCTCCCCTGGCTATCGCGCAGACCCCGACGCTGCTTGTGCTGCGGGCCGTCCCTGTGCAAAAGGGGAAGAAGGTCGGGGGAAGCGCCGCCGCCCTGCCGCCGCTCATCCAGGCCGATATTCAAGAAATAAAGCTCGACCAGAAGAAGGCACCCGTAACCGCTTTTGAACCGCTGCTGCGGGGGTCGCACACGCTGCAACTGATGGTCGTGCTGGATTCGTCACAAATGCTCGGCGCTAAGGGTCAGTTCGAGGATATTGAGAACTTCCTGCACAGCCTGCCGGCGAACGTCGTGATCGGGGTGGGCTGGATGCTGCAGGGCAATGTGAAGGTCGTCCAAGACTTCACCACGGACCGGGAGCTGGTCTACAAAGCCTTTGTTCCCCAGACGCGAGAGCAGGCGGCGAACCCGAAGAATGACAATGGGAACCCTTATTCGTGCCTGAAACAATTGGCCTATCACTGGCCGGATGCTGACCCGGCAAAGCTGCGCGCCGTGTTGGTGTTCACCGACGGCATCACCCGCAGCAACGGCCAATCCCAGGGCGGCGATCAGTTGAATCCGGATGTCGAAGGCGCTTCGCAAGCCTTGCAAAAAAATGGAATTGTCCCATATCCCTTCTACTGGCTGGATCCCATTGTCCCGGACCCCAACCGGAACGAGGGCGGCTCGCTCGAGGGCCAGCAGAACTTCTCGCAACTCACAACCAACACCGGCGGCGCACCCCTTTATGACGGCATGTTCGCTCCCGGATCGCTCACGCCTCTGCTCAACAAGCTTTACTCGATTCTGGCGAGTGAGGCGGTCGTCACCGTGACCGCGCCCTACCCAGCGGGCAAATTCGAGATCATGGACATCAAGTCCAGCCGCGACGACATCGCAATCTTTGGTCCGGACAAAGTGTTCATCGGGAACGCAACCAGCAAGAAATAGGTCGCCACGGCCGATTGTAGGCTGCGGCTTTCCACCCTCGGAATCGTGATAGCGGTCAAAACAAAGGCCCGGCTTCAATGCCGGGCCTTTGCCATCAAGCCGGCGCAACTGGCAACCCGCAGCCTGCAACCTCACCACCTCTCCCAACCCCATGCGATACTTACTCCTGACATGTACAAGCGAATCCTCCTCAAGCTTTCCGGAGAAGCCCTGGCCGCAGGCGCGGGCTTCGGCATCGACGCCGTCTTCATTCACAAAGTAGCCGCCGAACTGGCCGCCGTCCACGCACTCGGCTGCGAGATCGGCATCGTCGTCGGAGGCGGAAACTTCTTTCGCGGCGTCGCCCAGCAGGCCATCGACATGGACCGCGTCTCGGCCGACCACATGGGCATGCTGTCCACCGTGATCAATGCGATCGCCCTGCAGGACGCCATCGAGAAGCTCGGGATCGTCTGCCGCGTCATGTCCGCCATCCAGATCCACCAGGTCGCCGAGCCCTACATCCGCCGCCGCGCCATGCGCCATCTGGAGAAGGGCCGCATCGTCATCTTCGCCGCCGGTACCGGCAACCCCTTCTTCTCCACCGACACCGCTGCCTCGCTGCGCGCCATGGAGATCAAAGCCGACATCCTGCTGAAGGCCACCTCGGTCGACGGCATCTATACCGCCGACCCCAAAGTCAACGCCGACGTCACCAAGTTCCAGCAAATTTCCTACTCTGACATCCTCCGCCTGAACCTCCGCGTCATGGACGCCGCAGCCGTATCCCTCTGCCGCGACAACAACATGCCCATGATGGTCTTCAGCATGCGGGAGCCCGGCAACATCGTCCGCGTGGTCCAGGGCGAGCCGCTGGGCTCGCTGGTAACACCATAGTTTTTCTCCACCCGCAACTCCGCACCGCGAACCCCCATCTAAACTGGATAGAGTGACCGACGCCCTGCTTACCCTCGACGCCCCGGCCGCCGTCTCAGCACAGCCAGCCGCGCCCGCACGCAAGCCGCAACTGCCTGCGCTCACCGGTGTGCGCACGCTGCTGGCCGTAAACATCATGCTCTTCCACTTCACGCCGCCGCACATGAAGTACTTGTATCCGGTCATCGACAACTCCTACGTCTTCGTCGGCTTCTTCTTTCTCCTCTCCGGCTTCATCCTTGCGTACAACTATGCCGATCGGCCCAGCAAGCTGGACAAGCGCCAATTTTGGCGGGCCCGCTTCGCCCGGCTCTACCCCATCTACCTGCTCTCGCTGGTGCTCTTCCTGGGCATGCTGGGCGCGGAGTGGCACGCCCGCTCGCACGGCCAGTTCCTCGCAGGAGTCATCCTCACTCCGCTCCTGCTGCAGGGCTGGAGCCCTGCGCTCGCCACCTTCTGGAACACGGTCGCCTGGACGCTCTCCTGCGAGGCGGCCTTCTACTTCGCCTTCCCGTGGATCATCCGGTGGCCCTGGCCCAAGACTCCCGGCCGCCTGGTCGCGCTTCTGCTCGGAGTCTGGGCGCTTGGACTGGTCCCGCACGCGCTCTACATTCACTTCAATCCCGACCACCTCGCCGGCGCTGCCGACCGCTACTCGTCGGGCATCTGGATTCGCACGCTCAAGTACACGCCGCTGGCCTACGCCTGCACCTTCCTTGCGGGAATCACGCTGGGCAAGCTGCAGGCTGCCCTCGTGCTCGCCCCGCGTCAGCGCATGCTGGTCGCCGGCGCCAGCCTTGTGGCGATGGCGTTGTTCTTCGCCAAGGCCGTCGCCCACGTGCCCTACATCCTGATGCATGGCGGCTTCCTGGTACCGCTCTTCGCCGCGCTGGTCATCGGCCTCAGCGGCCAGAACATCTTCGCATCGATCTTTGCGTGGAAACCGATTGAGCTGATCGGCCAGGCGAGCTACGCACTCTTCCTGCTGCACTTCAACTTCATCAACCTGCTGCGCAACCACCACGTACCGGAACGCCTGCACCTGGACGCGTACGATCCCTGGGTCTCCTACGCCGCTACGCTCCTGCTCGCCATTGCCGCCATGTACTTCGTCGAACGCCCAGCCCGCCGCGTTATCCTGCAACGCCGCGCCGCCCAGTAGACCGCCCCCGGCCTGCTCTCGAACGCAGGCACGTGCAAGACATTGCAATGCGTTGGCCAAACTATTTCCCACCCAATGCTGGCGCGCCGCACCCCCACTCGTCAGCCCAGAATCATCTGCTTGCTCCTGCGCCACGCCCGGTCGTTCTCCGCCTCGATCCGCCCCTGCTGCCGCTCCTTCCAGGCGTTGAACTCCTTTGTTTGCTCGCACGTGTGAAGGATGACAAGGCTGGGGGAGAAGACCGCAAGAAACAGCGTGATGAAGGTAAGAATCAGGATAATCATGGCCGTTCTCTCGCGCTAGCTGCGGTTCAGATAGGGGCGGACTGCGATCGTTTGAAGGTCGCATCCCGAGCCGCAACCCTTCTCTTCCGCACGTCGCTTGCCAACCGCCAGCCTGCTCCCGCTCCACAGACGACGAAAGCTCCCGCGCTGGGGGCCTTCGTCTCTTCCGCAATCGAACCGGTTCCCAGCCTCCTAGTGACGTCCGCCGCCGCGAGCGCCGCCGCCGCTGAAGTGGTAGCCGCCCTGCACGCCGGGCTGGTGCTCATTGGTCGGTGCATGGCCGGCAGTTCGTTCCTACCCCTGCAGGCAAAAAGAAAAGCCCCCACGCGGGGGGCTTTCATTCGCTCCCTATCGAAGCCGGGGAGCTACGGATTGATGATCTGCGAGGCGTGCGACCCGTTCGGCACAATCGCCAGGCAGGTGGGCGATGCTGACGCGGCTCCCTGAGTCGGGAATGGCGAATTCTGCACTCCCGACAAGCCGCCTGTGCTCGGGTTCAACCGCTCGCCGGTGACCGTATTGTCCAGGCTGTCCGAGGTGTACAGGAACGTACCCAGCGCGGGATCGACCGCGACGCAGGTCGGGCCGGTTCCAACCGGCGTGCCAAACGCGCCCACCGCACCCGATGGCGTACCGGTAAACGTATCGATGGCATAGCCTTCCACCGTGTTCGAGTTGTAGTTCGCCACGTACATGATGGTTCCCTGCGGGTCGATGGTGAGGTTTACGGGAAACAGTCCGGTCTGGAACGGCCCGTTGATCATGGGAACCAGCGCGCCGTTCGACTGCACGGTGTACCCGATCAGTTGGTTGGCCGCCTGATCGGTCACGTAAACGAATCGCGAGGTCGGCTCCTCGGCGATGGCGCTGGGCACCACGCCGGCGGCATATCCGATCGCCACCGTCTTGCCGCCCACCGTCGTAATCGTGGTTCCCGGAACCGGCGTCAGCGCGCCCGTCGTCGTGTTCTGCGAGAAGCCCACAATCTGCGGCGTGGTTGTGGTCTCCTGGTCCAGCACATACACGTAGTGGTTGAAATAGCTCACCGAAACGCCGATGGGGTTGTTGCCGACGTTGAGGTTCGTAGCCGTTCCCAGCGAATTGTCCGCGTTCACCGGGAAGATCGTCACCCCGCCCGGCCCCGGCGCGGTTGACGAATAGCCGGTCTGGTAGGTGTAGGTGACGTACAGGAACGCGCCCTGCGGGTCGATCGCGACCGCGGTCGGTGACGTGCCGGTGGTCTTGTAGGTGCTCTTCGACACCAGCGAGCCATCGCTCTGCACGGCAAACTCCTGCACCGTCGAATCCCCTTGATTGACCACGTAAACGAACTTGCCGCTGGGCGAGGCCACCAGCCGCACCGGGTTGTTGCCCGCCGCCACCGGCGTCCCGACCGGCGACAAGGCGCCCGACTGGAAGTCGATGGCGTACTGGTTGATCACGCCCGGAGAGCTGTGGCTCGTCGTCATGTACACGTACCCGACAACGTAGTCGAGGCTGCAGGACGACAGGCCGAGAACCATCGCCAGCGACACGATCGAGGCCTTCGCCATACGGCTGATGTTATGCAAATTCATCTGCTTCCTTCGTCCCGGCAGCTTCGCGCCGCCTGCGGAAAATCTGGTCTTGCCCAACTGCAAACCTGCCTCAACCGTTTATCTCTAGTAATTCCGCAGCGGAAACGCCGGCACCGTGACCGCACAGGTGGGCAGGGCGCTGCCGCCGAAGGGAGTTCCCTGAATCTGGTCCAGGCTGCCATCCGTCTCGCTCAACTGCTCTCCTGTAAGGTTGTTGCTCAGCGCATTCGACGTGTACAGGTAGATCGCGTGGATTGGATTGGCGTTGCTCGGGGCTCCGCTGATGGTTACACAGGTCGGTCCCGTCCCCGTCTGCACGCTCGCCGCCACGGTCGACCGCACCGGCACTCCATTGGCCCCAATCGTGAATCCGTCCAGCGCGTTCGCGGTGTAGGCCGTTACATAAAGATACTTGTGGTCGAGGTCGAACGCCATGCCCATCGGTCCGGCGTCCGTCGTCGTGGTGCCCGCCAGGCTCGGAATGCCGTTCGTCCCCACCGAATACGTGGCCACCTGGTTCAGCGTCTGATCGGTGAGATACAGGTGGGTGGCCGTCGCGTCCTCCAGCAGGCCGCTCGGGTTCGATCCCGATGGGTAACCGGTCGACGGAACGTTGCCCGGGTTGATCGTTACCCCGGGAAGCGGCGTCAGCGCCCCGGTGGTCGCATTCTCCGAGAAGCCCAGCAGGTTGGCCGAGCTGGCCGAGTCCTGTTCGATCACATACACGTAGTTGCCCGCTGTACTGGTGATAATCCCCACCGGATTCCGTCCAACGTTCACCGTGGTCGGCGTGCCCAGCGTGTTGTCCTTGTTGATCGGGAAGATCGTGATTCCTCCCGGTCCCGGGTTCGCCGGAGTATATAGCTCCGTGCCGTTGGCGTTGTTCTGGTAGGTGAAGGTGACGTACAGGAACTTGCCCGCCGCATCGATGGCCGCCGCCGTGGGCAAACTCCCGGTGATGTTGTAGGTGTGCTGCGGATACAGCTTCCCGTCGGTTCCGATCGCGAACTCCACCACGTCGGAGTCGAAGTTATTCACCGTGTACAGAAAGAGCTCGCTCGGCGCGACCACCAGCCCCACCGTGTCTCGTCCTCCGGCGTCGATGGGCGAATCGGCCAACGTATACAGATAGCCCGACTGGTAATCGACCTGGTAGGCGTTGATCAGCCCGTGCGGCAGCGTCTTCGCGGTCGTCATGTACACGTAGGACACGGTGTAGTCGTTGCTGCACGCGGTGACGCCGAGCGCCATTGCCAAGGACAACATCGAGGCCTTTACCGCGCGGCCCATCGGTTTAAACTCCATGCGATTCAATAGCTCCGGGGCAAACAAGTTTCCCGCCCTCATCCCGCAGGGCAGAAGGCCGGCGCCGCCTCGCTCCCGCCCATCTGCAAGCTGACGTTCGACTCCGCATCACGCCTGCGTTCCCTGTTCCGCGCCTAATCGACATTGCCGCTTACAGCCAGGCAAGTCGCCAAGCCGGTCGCCGAAAACACCGAGCCACGCGACAGATCGGAGAGCTGGCCGGTGTTCGGGTTGATGAACCTTCCGGTCACGCTCCCGTCGTTCGAGTTGGACGTGTACACATACTGGCTCGACGGATCTTCCACCATGCACACCGGCCCATTGCCGACCGGATACGGATTCTGCGGGTCCGAGATCGGCACCGGCGCACCCGTCGTCTGGATCACATACGCCGAGATCGTGCTGTTCGCGTAGTTCGAGTTGGTTGAGCTGTGGTTCACCACATACAGAAACTTGTTCTTAGAATCGGTCATGCTGTACACCGGATCCGAGGTCGTCGGCAGATTCGCCACCGCGCCATCGGCCTGCGGGCTCAGGCTGCAGCCCGCTCCCGCGGTGTACGGCAGAATCCTTCCGCCGGTGGAAGTCGGCGTGGGGGCCGCGTCGGTAATGAAGATGTAGCTGCCGCTTACATTGATTGAAGTCAGGTTGGTCACGCCGGTCTGGCCAACGATAATCCGCGAATTCGTCTCGACCGTCAGTTGCCCGGACCCACCGATCCCGTACGGATAAATCGTCTGGTCGCCTGAGTCCAGCGTGTACAGGCACTGGCCGCCGACCCGCATCGTGGTCGGCGCCGGGCCAACCTCAAAGTAATTCAACTGCTGCCCCTGGGCATTCTTGATCAACTGGTTCGGCACCAGTTGCAGCCGGCCCGTGCTGCCGTCGATCGCAAAAACCGTAATGTCGCCATTGCCCGTGGTCGCATAGTCCGGGGCCTGTGAATCCAGCACGTAAAGGTAACCGCCCGTCCCATCCCCCGCCGCCCACACCGGCGTGTTGCCGGCGGTGTTGTAGGTGGCCTGGAAGGTCAGAATGCCGTCCTCACCGACCGCGAAGACCGCAACATTGCCGTCACCTTTGCCGGTGCCCTTGTTCACCACGAAGACGAAGTTCCCGCCCGTGCGCACCGCGATCGACACCGGGTTGGCGCCCCCGGAGGAGTATGGCGAGTTCACCATCGTGGTCAGGTTGCCCGTATAGTCGTCGATCTTGAAGCCGGCAATCTGGTTGTACTGCGTGCCCAGGACCCACATGAAGCCGACCGTGTAGCCACCGCACGCCGACATGCCCAGCACTACCGCCATGGATACTACTAAGGCCCTGGAGATCCGGCCAATCCTGCGAAACGTCATGTGCTTCCTTAATCCTCGCCGACGGCCCTTAATGCGACGCGCCTTCTGCTGCGAGCAACTCTCTGGGGATACTGAATCCTACCGCTTATTGTAGAAGCTGCGGCGACTTTGCGCCACTTTCCAAAGGAAGTTGCTAGTTGCTAGTTGCTAGTTGTTAGTTGAGACTGCCGTGTAAATGGTGCAGTGGTTCCCGCACCTGAACGCGTGTCCGGAGTCTGGATAGCCAACTACCAACTATCAACTATCAACTGTTCCTTCACCAGACCTGACACGTGTTCACCGGCATCATCGGCTGGCCGACGTGACAGGCGAAGGCTTTGCCGAACTCAGGAAAGTTCTGGACGGCTCCCTTGACGCGCCACTCGCCGGTGCTGTGGGGATTGGTGCGCGCCTGGACCCGGGCCGCCTCCTCGCGTTGATTGCCACACCAGACCTGACCGTAGGCGATAAAGTAGCGCTGCTCCGGTGTGTATCCGTCGCGCTTGCCATCGCTATAACCGGGTTCAGCGGCTGCGCCTTCCCTGGCCAGCGTTTCCTCGAGCGCCCGGAACGCGATTCGCAAACCGCCATTGTCGGCGGTGTTTTCACCCAGGGTCAGTCTTCCGTTGAGGTTCTGACCGGGTGCAACCTGAAACCCCGAGTACTCATCGGCGATGCATTTGGTGCGCTCGTTGAACTTGGCGAGGTCATCCTCCGTGAACCAGTTGTGAACGTTGCCATGCAAGTCGAATTTGGCGCCCTGGTCGTCGAAGCCGTGGGTCATCTCGTGCCCAATCACCACGCCGATGGCGCCGAAGTCTACCGCCGGATCGATTTTGTCGTCATAAAACGGAGGCTGGAGAATGCCGGCCGGGAAGTTGATGTTGACTTGCGCGCCCGCATAGTAGGCGTTGACCGTCGGCGGAGTCATGCCCCACTCCGACTTGTCGACGGGCTTACCCAGCTTGGCCAGATTTCGGTGCGTTTCGAACTGATCGGCGCGTTCGGCGTTCCCAACCGGGTCGTCGCGCTTGACCACCAGTGCGCTGTAGTCGCGCCAATGGTCCGGGTAGCCGATCTTTCGCTCCATCGCGGCCAGTTTGGCCTCGGCCTGAACCTTGGTCTCGTCGCTCATCCACGGCAGCGCCTTGATGTCCTCGGCGAGCGCCGTGTCCAGCGCGGTGACCAGCTTATTCACATTGGCCTTGGCGGTTGGCGGAAAGTTCTGTTTGACCCAGTCCTGCCCGACCGCCTCGCCCAGGGCGTTGTCGGTGGCGTTGGTGCAGCGCTCCCATCGCGGCGTCTGCTCCTGCTGGCCGTTCAGCGTGGCCTGGAAGAAGTTGAAGTTCTCGGTGGCAAACGCGCCGGAGAGCAGCGGCGCGGCGGCGTGCAGCACGTGCCAGCGCATGTAGTGCTTGACCGCGTCGAGACTCTCAGTCTGGAGAATGGCGTTGACCGTCTTGACGTATCCGGGCGAGACCACGTTCAGCGTCTCCACCTTGGCCAGACCCTCGCCGTCGAGAAACTGCTTCCAGTCGTAGTCGGGAGAGCTGGCTTCGAGCTGTGCGATGGTCATGATGTGGTAGGTGTTGGCGGGATCGCGCATCTCGACCCGGCTCTGCGAGCCCCGTGCCAGCGCGGTCTCGATGCGCATGACATCGCTGGCCTCGCGGGCGGCAGCCTCGGGCGAGTCGTGCATCAGCTCGAACATCTTCGTGACGTGCGCGAGATACTGCTCGCGGATCTTCTTGCTGCGGTCGTCGTCATTCAGATAGTAGTCGCGATCCGGCAGCGTAAGCCCGCCCTGGCGGGTCGCAAGGATCTGCTTGCTCGCGTCCTTCTGGTCCTGTGCCACGCCAACGTCGAAGAGGAATGCCCCGTAATAATCGCGATCGGCTTCCAGATTGAACGCGGCGAGCTGCGTCTTGCCGGTCAGGGCTGCAATTTGAGCCAGCTCGGGTTCGATGGGCTTTGCGCCAAGTCGGTTGGCGAGTTCCAGATTCATGCACGCGGCGAAATAGTTTCCGTACTTCGTCTGTAATGCGGTTTTAGGCGACGCCGCCGCGTCCTTCAGGTCAAGGTACAGGAGATATCGGTTCCGCTGGGCAAGCTCATCGAAGAGGCCCCAGCGGACCTTGTCGGCAGGAATGGGATTGTCCCTCATCCAGTTGCCGCACGCATACTGATAAAAATCGGTGCACGGGTCGGCGGTCTTGTCGATGGCCGACAGGTCGAAGCTGATGGGCTGTTTGGGAGCCGTCGAAGGGCCGGAAGCATCGCCGGCAGGCGCGGCGGGAGATTGCGCACGACCAGGGACACACAGCGTCAGAATCAGGGGAAGGGCATACAACCAGCGCATAGGTTCTCCTCAGGAAATCCATGGGGTTCACGTCAGGCCGTGGAAGGCCGAGGCAACCCCCAATTCGGGACGGAATTCAAACCGTCCAAACTCATGCCGGGGCGTGGGGCCGCGCCGCAAGACCCATACGCCTAGAAAATGTGCAGCTTGATTGACAGATACTTCTTCGGGTCCTGGCGGATGGCGGTGACCAGATCGTTGGAATTGGTCAGGAAGTTGTTGATGTTGGTGTTCATCGTATCGTCCTTGAACAACTTGCCCACGGTCCCCTTGCCCGCGTCGACGCTCGTAAGCAGATCGTCCAGCTTGGTCAGCGAATCGTCCAGCTTCTTTGCGGTCGCGGGATCCTTCAGCAACATGCCGGCCGCGCCCTTGCCCGCCTGCGCGTCGGCCAGGATGGCGTTGAGGTTCTTCATCGACTCATTGAAGTTGTTATAGGCTGACTCATCCTTCAGCGCTTTGCCCAGAGTACCCTTGCCGTTCTGCAGATCGTTGGTGATGTCGTCCAACTTGGCGACGATGTCGTTCATCTTGTCGTACATCTCTGCGTGGTCGTTGAAGAACTTGCCCGCCGAGTTGTCGTTGCTGTTCAGCTTCACCGTAAACTGGTGGACTTCATCCACGGTGGCGTCGAATTTGTTGTACATATCGGGGTTGGTGAGCAACTGCCCAAGTGTGCCCTTGCCCGATTGCAGATTGTCGACGATGGTGTTCGCCTTCGTCAGCATTACGCTGAACTGGTCGAGTGCAGCCTCGCCTTGGTCCTCTATCTCCTGGATAGTGCGCTCCTCTTTCGCCTTCATCTCGTCGCCGTCCCGCAGCATCGGACCGGTTGCCATTCGGCTGTTGATGTCCACCACCGTATCGCCCAGAATGCCAACCGTCGACAGCGCTGCCGTCGAGTCGGTGTGCAGGCTGGGCTGGTACTTGCCGTCGATCTTCATCACCACCTGGACCGGTGTCAGCTTGCGCTCCGGCGCCGTGGTCACGGTGATGGTCTTCACGTTCCCGATGGTGTACCCCTCCAGGTTCACCGCCGCGCCCACCTTCAGTCCGCCGGCATTCTCAAAATATGTCGTTACCGTCAGCTTGCGCGAGAAGAGTCCCAGTCCCGACGCGCTCGTCATCAGGAACAGCAGCATCGTCAGAATCACGACCGACACCAGCACGATCACCCCGATCTTCAGTTGCGACCATCGGACCTCCTGCTGGCTGGGCATAAACCTCCTCGATCCTGTTTGCCGACCGCGTGCGAACCGCGCGCTTCAAAACCACGGAAAAAGCTTGATGAGAGGGTACCATCCCGCGCCCGCATTTCGCACTCCAACCGCACCGGCTTATTGCGGTTTCACGGTAGACTTACCCGAAGCGAAATGGTGCGGCCCGGGACACGGCTGCCGTGAAACCCCGGCGAATCTGCATTGGGGATAGATGCGGAAACCCGAAGCTGCGGTGCGGAAGGGCCACCGATGGTCATTGGCGTAGGTACGGATTTGATGGAGATCGCGCGCATCGCCCAGAGCGTCGACCGCTTCGGCGAGCGCTTCCTCCGCCGCGTCTTCACCCCGCGCGAGATCGAGTACTGCCGGAGAAAAAAGAACGCCGCCGAGAGCTTCGCCGCCCGCTTCGCCGCCAAAGAGGCCGGCGCCAAAGCCCTCGGCACCGGCATCAGCCGCGGCGTGAGCTGGCTCGAACTCGAAGTCACCCGCGCACCCGGCGAACGCCCCATCCTGGATCTAACCGGCCGCGCCGCAGACCGCGCCCGATCGCTCGGCGTCGCCCACATCTCGCTCTCCCTCACCCACAGCCGCGATGTAGCCCTCGCCGTCGTCATCCTGGAGAACTGACCGAGGTGCTAGGCGCAAGGTTCCAGGCGCCAAGGCCCGATTCCGCATTCCTGGCACCTGGCGCCCGGTACCTAGTACCTTTCCTGTCCGTCACGTGACCCCCGTACCTCCGCCGCCATTCACGCGCCACCGCTTAATCTCCGATGAACACTCCAGCGGCAAACAATACCAGCCGCGGCGGCGTATCGGCATTATGGAATTGCTCGACATCCAGGCCTTCACCTACGAACAGCGCCACGGCCTGCTCCCCGACCTCACCGCCGCCTTCACCAACTGCGGCGGCTGGATCCTCGAGCGCAAGACCCTCTCGCCCTCGAACATCGAGTTCCGCATCGAGATCCAGCTCCGCGCCATCCTCGACCTCTACGCCGCCATCATCGCCACCGGCGTCGAGCTCACCCGCTCCGGCCACGAAGCCCTCACCGAACTCTGCACCCGCCGCAAGCACCTCCGCATCACCACCGACCTCGGCCAGATCGTCACCATCCGCCTCGAACTCAGCTTCCTCGACGACGTCACCCTCCACTCCCTGCTCGCGGGCGGCTCCGGCCTCGCCTAGAGCCTTGTTGCCTGATCCGATGGCGAACATCGCCCACGGAGTTGACCCCGCCGCCGCGAAGACCGAGAATCGAAGACGACAGGTTTTCCTTGTCCGCCCGGCCTTCACGCCCGCTTACCAGATTCTTTCGAGGTCCTTCATGCTCGCCTACGTTGTCCTTCTGCTTGCCGTCGTCAGCCGCATCCTCCCCCACGCCTTCCACAACGCCGGCTGGAACTTCACCGCGGTCGGCGGCGGCCTGCTCTTCTTCGGCTCCAGAATGCACGGATCGAAGCGCGCCCCCGTGATGCTCGCCTCGGCGCTCGCCGTCCTCATCGCGACCGATTACTACCTCACCGTCTACGCTTACGGCTATGCGTTCCACGCCGGCTCCTACCTCGTCACCTGGCTCTGGTACGCCGCCGTCTGCCTGCTCGGCATGGGCCTGCTGGCAAAGCCCAGCTTGCTGCGTGTCGGCGCGGGCGCGCTGGTCTCCTCGACCTCGTTCTTCCTCGTCAGCAACCTCATGGTCTGGATCGGCGGCACCGCGGCCAGCATGTATCCCCACACGCTCGCCGGCCTCGCCGCCTGCTACACCGCCGCGATTCCGTTCTACCGCAACGACCTCGTCTCCACCGCCATCACCGCTGGCGCGCTCTTCGGCCTGCCTGTGCTCGCCGCCAAGATCGCCGAATCGCTGCACCCGGCCCACAACAACCAGCCGTTCGCCTGAGAAGGTTGTTAGTTTTTAGGGCGTGTTCACACTAACGGAGAGCTTCGACGATGAGGGCGAAGGTGAGGAAGCCGAGGAAGAGGACATCAAGCTTTTCGAACCTGGAGAAGATTCTGCGGAAGCCTTTGAGTCTTCGGAACAG